>LWDU01039467.1_pt1 | contig 72934 bp, 72 predicted proteins | sample 727161 | NCBI WGS metagenome assembly LWDU01 (sample SAMN04566230, study PRJNA314399) | hydrothermal vent metagenome | isolation source: deep sea hydrothermal plume seawater | place: Mexico: Gulf of California, Guaymas Basin | collected 2004-07-11 | reverse complement strand
GGCAGGAGGCGCATCGCTCGACTGATGTGCGAGTTAGGGCTCCAGGGCGTCTCTCCACGCAAGTTCCGAGTGACGACAGACTCCGATCACAAGCATCCGATCGCAGAGAATGTACTGGCTCGAAACTTCGAAGCATCTCGGCCTAACGAGAAATGGACGACGGACATCACGTACGTCTGGACGGCCGAGGGTTGGCTTTACCTGGCTGTGGTGATGGATCTGTACTCGCGACGAATCGTCGGCTGGGCCACGGCGGATCACATGGAGACGACCCTTTGTCTCGATGCGCTTGGAATGGCGCTCGGTCATCGGCCGAACGTCAAAGGGTTGATCCATCACTCGGACAGGGGAGTTCAATATGCGTCCAAGCGCTACCGAAAAACACTCGACGCTCGTGGCATCGAGTGCAGCATGAGCAGGCGAGCCAACTGTTGGGACAATGCGGTTGCGGAGAGCTTCTTCGGAACGTTCAAGAACGAGCTGATCTATCGTCGGCCTTGGCTGACACGAGAAGACGCCCGAGATGCGATCGCTGAATACATCGAGATCTTCTACAATCGCGTATCAGTCCCGTAGCGTTCGAAGAAATGGGTCAGGCCACAGGGGTCTGCGCCGCATAACTAAGAGGGTGTCCATTTTTCCGGAACAAGGTCAAAGTCAAGGACCTGCGAAGCGAGAACCGAGAACTCAAGGAAGTCGTCGCCGAGATCACACTCAAGAACCGTGTACTCAAAAAAAAGTCTGACGGGTCATGGCGAGGAGGGTGCTTCGTGAGACGGACGGCCTCCGAGAAGATGGAGATGATCCGTCTGGTCGAAGGGACGGACATGCCGGTGCGAGCGACGCTACGCCAACTGGGCGTGCCGCGAAGCACGTTCTACGGCTGGTTTCAGCGGTATCTCGATGATGGCTTCGATGGGCTTCACGACAAGAAGCCCGCTCCTCGAGGTCGTTGGAATGCGATCCCGGAGAAGATCCAGAAGTCGAGCGTACGGATCTCTCACCGCGAGAGCTGGCTTGGCGCTACACCGACGAGAGGCGCTACTTCGTGTCCGAATCGAGCGTTTATCGGATTCTGAAGGCGGCGGATCTCATCACCAGTCCGGCCTACATCCTGATGTCGGCATCCGATGCGTTCAAACACGTAGAGCCCGGATCAAGGCGCCCGGGTTGCGCTCCGAGGCGCAGCCGGCGGCCGAGGGCGGTCTTTCGGCCAATTATTGGACTGGATTTGCTTGCCGCGGCCCGCGGGAGTCGCTACTCACATGCCCGGGATCGCTCGGCTTTTCCGCTGCCAAGGGCTCGAAACAGGGCTTTTTGTTACCCGCAGCACGACCAGCCAACCGATTCATCGCAACCCTGATTCAGACACGAGACGTCGATTCGTCCGTTCGGCTTTTCACTGTGACCTTTGATATCGCGAATGTTGTTGCGAATGTGACTGCGAAACGCCGGGGCAGATGGACGCGAAGCGAACCCTAAGGCGACGGGCAGAACGGCCCACGCTCTCTTGGAACCTAGAGGAAAGAAACGACAATGAACGAATTGATGCAGCAACTCACGATGGTTTCGATCGGAGCCAGCCTCGTTGGCCTCGTCGTCGCGATGTTCTTCTATTTCCGCGTGAAGTCCCTGCCCGAAGGCACGGACACGATGAACATGATCGCGCGCTATATCCGCGAAGGTTCGATGACCTTCTTGATGCGCGAGTACAAGGTTCTGGCCGTCTACTCCCTGGTCGTCTTCGGTTTTCTCTTCCTTGCGTTTTCGAGTGAGGGCACCGGACTGCTTGCCGGTTCCTGCTTCCTTCTCGGCGCTTTCTTGTCTCTCTTCTCCGGCTTTGTCGGCATGAAGGCCGCGACCTTCGCGAATGTGCGAACGACCCAGGCTGCACGTGAGGGTTCGATGCCCAACGCGCTGCTGACGGCGCTCGACGGTGGTGCTGTGATGGGTCTCTTCGTCGCGGCGACTGCGCTGCTCGGACTCGGCGGTCTCTACCTCACCTTCGGCAATGATCCCCATCTCGCCACCGTCCTGCATAGCTTCGCGGTGGGCGCTTCCTCGATCGCACTCTTCTCGCGAATCGGCGGCGGCATCTACACGAAGGCGGCGGATGTCGGCTCAGACATCGCCGGAAAGGTCATTGAGGGCATCCCGGAAGACGATCCGCGAAATCCCGGTGGCATCGCAGACAACGTGGGCGACAACGTCGGTGATGTGGCTGGCATGGGCGCCGACATCTACGAATCCCTGGTGGCCGCGATCGTCGCTGCCATGGCCATCGCACTCACCGCGAAGTCCGAATACATCATGCAGCTATTCACGGGAATCACGTCTCCTGAGGAAGCGCGCTTCATGGCTGTCACCTTACCGATCTTTCTGGCGGGCATCGGACTGGCCGTTTCGATCGTCTGCATCTTCATCGCCCGCACCCTGCGGCAGAACTCGCCTGCCATGGTGCTGCGCGCCGCTCTCCTCGTCCCCTCGGTCATCATTTGTTTTGTAGCCTTCGTGCTGATGCCGATGTTAGGTGTGATTCAAGCCGTGACTTACGCCTTGGCGGCAGGCGCCATTGGCGGCGGTCTGATCGGATTGATCACCGAGTACTACACCGCATGGGCGCCGATCGAGCGAATTGCCGAGTCTTCCAAGACGGGAGCCGGCACCGGTATCATTGCCGGTCTCGCCGTTGGCATGCAGAGCACGGTCGTATCGCTGCTGATCGTGGCTGCAGTCGGATTCATCGCGAATGCCGTCATGCCCGAAGGTCTTGGCCTCTACGGGATCGCCATGGGGGCCGTTGGCATGCTGGCGGGAACCGCGATTGTCATGACCGTCGATGCTTATGGTCCGATCTCGGACAATGCCGGCGGCATTAGCGAGATGAGTGGTCTTGGCCCGGAGGTTCGGGCGATCACGGATGAACTCGATTCGGTCGGGAACACGACGGCTGCCATCGGCAAGGGCTTCGCAATCGGTTCCGCGACGCTCACAGTCTTGGCGCTCTTCTCGGCCTTCATCCTCGAAGTCAATCACGTTCGAATTGCCGAAGGTATGGAAGCCCTCGTGCTGAAACTCGACGATGCACCGATCCTGATCGGCCTCTTGATCGGTGCATGTCTGCCTTATGCAGTTGGCGCATCGACGATGATTGCTGTGGGCAAGGCGGCTCAGGCGATTATCGAAGAGATCAAGCGACAGTTCGCAGAGATCCCGGGTCTGCGCGAGGGCAACGCCGAACCCGATGGAACCGCCATCGTCGATATCGCGACCAAGGCAGCCCTTAGCCAGATGGTGCTTCCGGGTAGCGTGGCGATCCTGGCGCCGGTGGGCGTAGGCTTCCTTCTTGGGCCGGCATCGCTGGCAGGTATGCTCGCGGGTGCGACCGCCGTGGGTGCTTCACTCTCGCTCTTCATGGCGAATGCCGGTGGCGCCTGGGACAACGCGAAGAAGTATATCGAGGCCGGTGGTCTCGAAGGTCATCCGAAGGGTTCCGAAGCGCATAAGGCCGCCGTTGTTGGCGATACGGTCGGTGATCCTTTCAAGGATACATCCGGACCCGGCGTTGCGATTCTGATCAAGGTGATGAGCGTTGTGAGTCTGTTGATCGCGCCGCTGATCGCGACTCTCTAGGGCTCTCTAAGAGTCTCAGGGTTGTCGCGGACGATTTAGTCCGTGGCAACGACCCGCGGATCCTCTGTCTCTCGGCATCGGCCGGTGGGCGTCATTAAGACGCCGACCGGCCGGTTTCGTTAGGGAGACCTGAAAAGAGCGCAATCCGCGCGGATGGTTCTATAGCGCCGGACGAGTCGGCGCTAGCCTCGGCCCTCGCGATGGGCGGCCCGTCGCCCCGCCATGCGGCCAAAGAACGTGACGTCCCCCACCGACAGTCCGCTCGCATAGCCCTCGGCCCGACGCGGTAGCCCGCAGGTGTTGCGCCCGGCCGCATAGAGGCCCGGGACGGGTTCGCCGCTCATTTGTCGGACTTCACCGGTCGGGCGTGTCCAGAGTCCTCCCAGCGTGAAGGCGACGTAGTTCCCGTGTTTCCCCGGTGTCAGATCAATCGCGGCGAAGGTGCTTTCGATGGGCGCGAGCCAGTCCGCCTGTTTGTGAAAGACCGGGTCCACACCCTTTTTCGCCCCCTCATTATAGGCCTGCACGGTATGGCTGAGGTTGTCGACGGGGAGTCCGGCTTCTTCGGCGACTTCCTCGATTGTCTCCCCCGTGGCGACGATCGCGCCGCCTAACATATTCGGCTCTTTCCAATACTTTTCGCCGATGATGAGATAGACGCTTTCGCCGACCTGCTTACGGATGTGGGCAGCGATGCGCGCGTGGTAGACGTCTTCGTTGATAAAGCGCTGTCCCTGGGCGTTCACGAGGATTCCAAATGTGAGCGAGGAGGGCGGGTAGTAGGGAATCGTGAGAAAGCACTGATTCATATGAAGCAGGGTGCCACCAGCGGCCTCGCCCATCCGGATGCCGGTGCCATCGTCGAATGGATTGCCGATCGGAGTGGCGATCTGGCTGGTTTCCGGCGCGTAGGTGGCGAGCATTTCGCGGTTCATGACGAAGCCCCCGGCGCAGAGGATGACCCCCTTGCGAGCCAGGACGGAAACTTTCTCGCCGTCGATCCGGACGACGACGCCACGCACCTCGCCCGCGTCGTCACTGATCAGGCAGAGCGCGCGCGCGTCGTATTCGATTCGGACGTCGCGGCTCTCGACCTGCTCGGTCATGATCTTCATGAAGAGCGGGCCGCCGTTGTCGCCTTCGATTTCAAGGTTGTGGCCCCGAGGACAAGGCTTCGCCAGTTCTCGAAAGGGCCAGGCCTTTTCGCTGCCCGTATAGAGGAGGCCATCGTCGGTCGTCGCGACAATGGCGCGCGCCTTGAATTCCGAATCCTTGTAGGGCACGCCCCGGGCGAGCATCCAGTCGAAATGTTCGAGACTGCCCTCGCAGTAGAGGCGAATGCGCTCCTCATCGCCGAGATCGCCCTGGGCGGCCAGGAGGTAGTGGGTCATGTCCTCGGTCGAATCCTGGTAGCCACAGGCCCGCTGAACGCGCGTTCCGCCGCCGCCGCCCATATAGATCTCTGCGCTCGAAAGCGCTGTCGAGCCCCCGCTGGCGCTGGCTACTTCGAAAATGACGACTTCCGCTCCAGCGTCTGCGGCTTCAATGGCCGCGCATGCGCCTGCGCCGCCGAATCCGATGATCGCGACATCGGTTTCGATCTGCCATTTCGAGATGTCTTCAAATTTCCGCGGCTGATCTCTTCTCTGTGTCACGACTCGCTCCGGATGGCTTTCTGAGTGGCGGTCGCGATCATAGACGAACAAGCGGCGCTCGGGCATACGCGGAGTCGATACGACATCATCGGTTCATGACCCATGCTGATGAGAATGGTTTGGCTTCTTCGGAGAACCCGAGCCCGGACCCGGAGATGCTGATCGAGATCGCGCGGATGCGCATGCCCTTTGGGCGCTATGCGGGGACTCGGCTGATCGACCTGCCCGAGCCCTATGTCGTCTGGTTCCGAAAACGCGGATTTCCGCGAGGGCGTTTAGGAGAGCAGTTGGCGACGCTCTATGAGATCAAGGTCAATGGTCTCGAACCACTGCTGGACTCGATGCGCGAGGCGACGGATCCGAGATTCAGGATGCGGGATCCGTCGACGTTTCGAGAAGGCGATCGTTAGGCGCGGGCCGAGTCTCTCAATCTGTATCGAGTGGTCCGTCGATCGCCTTCAGAATGTCCGTGAAGCTCAGGATGCCGACGAGCTCGCGATCGTCGAGGACGGGGACGGTTCGTACTCCAGCCAATTGCATGAGACGGATGCAATCGGCAATGCAGAGATCGACGGGAATGGTCACAGCGGGCTGTGTCATCGCGTCTTCGACGCACAGCTCTTCGAGTGCTTCTTCGCCACTATCCGAAAGCACCTGGATGCAATCCTTAGCTGTGAGGATCGAATAGCCGCGGTGAGGCGTATCCGGAGCAATCAACAGACCGTGGATTCCGTTTTCGTTCATTCTGCCCACGGCTGTTCGCAGTGTTGCGTGGCGCTCCTTCGGGCGCTGCCCTTCGAGGTCGCGCCAGATGCCGGACGAGAACGACGGCCTTTGCGGTCGCGCAGACTCGTGACGGCTTTGGCCTTTTTGGCTTTGGGTTTCTCTTCTGTCGACGAATCCGAATCCGATGACGTCGGGGACGTCGGGTAGGCGGCGCGCAAGATGCAGGGACCTCCGGCCGCCACACTGAATGCGCATGCCGAGTGCGTGGCGAACACTGAGGTTGCCTTCTGCGTGGACGGCACCCGTGTCGCGTCCGATCGCGCCGCCGGTAATTTCGAGGGATCCGCCCGCGTACACGCGACCTCCATCGATCCTCCCGCCGATCTTCACATCGGCGGTCGCCTAGACGGTCATGCCACTCGTGACGTCCCGTGCGACTTCGAGGCTGCCCTTGGTCTTGAGATTTCCACTTGCCAGATCGACGCTGCCCGGATGAATATGGTGATCCACGACATCGATCTTGCCGTCGCGCAAGATGGTTCGCGCGCCCGTTCGCTTCGAAACGAGATGACCCGCCTCGTCGATCACGATGTCATCGCCGTGATTGATAGAGAGTTCCTCGAGAGGAGCGGCGGGAACGGGTTCGCCGAAAATATCCTGGCCCATCTCTGCCAGATGTACTTGGAAGTCCTCGATCGAAAACGCTGGGCCCTCGAGCAGGGTCACCCGGGCTTCCATTCCACCTTCGTCCACGCGAATTTGAATACGATCGTTACGTTCCATTTACCCCTACCGAATGGCGTGTCGCCCATTCGTGGAGTTGTTCGATCGGAACTCTGGGTTGAGCCCGAGCTTCCCGGCGGGTGATTCGGAGTGCTCGAATCGAGCGAAGGCCGCAATTGTATCCGGCAAATGCCTTAGCGAGATACGGTCCTTCAGTTGCAGGAATGCCCGGATGTGGGGATTTGTGGCATTCACCTGCCGATTGAAGATGAGTCCGTTACCCAGGAGACCGGAAGACAGGCTCGGCCGATGCTGTTCGCAAGTCGGGATAGACGCCGCTCGCGTCGAGCCCCAGCCCATGGCATGAAAAACAGGCCTCCGAGTAGACCTTCTGGCCGTGTCATCCGCCCAGCTATTCGATTCCGCGAGAACCAGCGAGGCGAGCAGCAAGAAGAGGAATCGACATCGCAGATTCGGCCCGAGTGCGCGGGCGCCGTGTACGATCATGCTTTCGCCGTACGGGATCATCGGGTGGCTCGGGGGATCCCAGACCTCATAACGAGACGCATGATTGGCGCGCAAGGTCGCAAGTTGGGGAACTGAGGCGACGCCGGCCGAATGGCGCCGAACGACGCCGGCGAAGGACGAACAGCGGCACGCAAAGGCCGGGCAGCAAAAGGCGACCGAGGCTGTTAGCGGTATGGTATTGGCCGGGACGACATACGCGACCAAAGAGTCAAAGGGGAGATTTGATTGTGGGTGCACCTCTAGCTGGAATCAGGGTTGTCGAGATTGCGAGTTTTGTGGCGGTCCCCGCAGCTGGGGCGCTGTTGGCGGATCTGGGCGCCGAGGTCATCAAGGTCGAAGTGCCATGGGGCGAAATCTATCGACATGCCCGGCCGCGCATGGCTGGATTCGACAACGACTTTCCGGCGGGCCCACCTTTCCAGATGGACAACCGCGGCAAGAAATCCCTGGCTCTTGACCTCGCTCTTCCCCAAGCGCAGGAAGCCCTCTCGCAAGTCATTGCCACCGCCGACATCGTGATCACGAATGTGCTGCCCGCGCGTCTCGAAAAATATGGACTCAGTCCGGATGCGCTTCGCGAGAAGCGACCCGAACTCATCGTCGGACGTTTGTCTGGCTATGGACCGGAAGGAGATCGTGCCAATGATCCGGCTTTTGACTACACCGCATTTTGGGCTCTCTCCGGTTTGATGGATCATCTACATGATCTCGACTCGCCTCCGGGATGGATGCGACCAGGAATCGGTGACCATTCGGCGGCTATGTCGCTTGTCGTTGGAATTCTGGCGGCGCTGCGTTCCCGGGATGTGGACGGAAAGGGTCAGGTCATCGACGTGACCCTTCAGCAGATTGGCTACTACATAAACGGAAATGATACAGCGCTTGCGTTAGTGACTGGTGAGACACCGCCGCGCCATGATCGTCGCGCGCCTCGCAATCCCCTATGGAATCACTATCGCTGTCAGGACGATCGTTGGCTCTTTCTTGTGATGATCGACTCCGATCGCTACTGGCCCGCCTTCACTCGCTCGATCGGGCGGCCCGAATTGGCGGAGGATGAGCGCTTCAATGATCCGAGCCAGAGATTTCGCAATAGTGGAGAGCTTGTGAAAACGCTCGATGAAATCTTCGCAGAGCGACCCCTCGGAAAATGGATCGAGCCCATGAACGCGGAGCGCCTCATTTGGGCGCCCGTTCGAACTCTGGCCGAAGCGATCCACGACGAGAATGCAGAGGCCAACGGCGGATTTGCCGTCGTGGATCACCCGGAATACGGGACTTTCAAGACCGTTGCACCACCCCTTCGCATGTCCGGGCATGAGATGGATGGATCGAATCCAGCGCCCGTGCTCTCGGCGAATACCGCGGAGGTGCTGGCGGAGGCGGGTGTCGACGAAGAAACGATCGCGCTGCTCGTCGCGGTTGCCGACTGACTCTATCCAGGCAGGCTTGCTGAGAAGATCGGGACTCCGGTCAGCCAGGTATGAAGCCCGAATAGAAAGCCTGCGTACAGGCCGAGGCCGGCAACGATCGCAATGGCATCATTTACGGCGGAGCGAGGCGCCATTGCGATCATGCGTGGCGTTCGCCGTGACATAGAGCGCTGGTCGATGGCGGCCCACGCCAGCAGCGAACCGAATAACATCACATCGGCGAGCATGCCATTCACGAGCAGATGGGCGATCGCCCATATCTGGGTGGCGACCAACGTCGGATGGCCGACCGCCGATTGGATTCGACCCGGCAGGTAGGCCGATAAGATGAGCGGAAAGACGGGCAGGAGAAGAACCATCGCGCCATGCCGAAGCCAGGTCGGCGAGGTGTAAAGCAGCATTGGGTCCTGCCTGGCCATCGCATAGCCCTTGACCAGAAGCACGAACCCGAGAATTGCGACGACCGCGTACAAGCCCTTTCATGGCCATTCCCCCATTTTCTCGACCATCTGGTCTCGCCGGTCTTCGACGAGGATCGAGATCGAATGCACGGCCAGGAAAATGATGAGCCCGATCATGAGAAGGTGCATTGGGTTGCCTTTCAAGTCGAATGGAGTCGGTGTCGACCGACTGCACTCGACCGAATGCTACAGGCGCGCCCAGTACGCTAACGCAAAGGCGGCAAAGAGCCCGTACAGGGCAAGCGTTACTATTCCGACTCGGCGCCAGGGATTTCCGCGTCGAATCAAGACGAAGCTCCCGACGACGGTGCCCAGCAGCTCCAGTCCGCCGACGATGAGGCCATGATGTTTCGGGTCCCAATAGGAAATGGGACTTTCGAAACGCCAGTTACTGAGTGGATAGAAATGTCCGTGGGCGTCATCGTGATGCAGCGGTAGATCCGCGGCGACATGCAGTGTCATGCTGAGAAAAAACGCCGCGCAGGGTCCCCAATTCCGATAGAACGCGAAGGCGAGTCCGAAGGCGATCAGCGGGAGGCTGTTGAATAGATCGAAGAATCGCTGCCAGTCGGGATCGAAATAGCGCTGCGACCAGATCAGCCGTTCGGGATGGCCGGCTACGAGACGTTCATAAAGGTAGAACCCGAACATGGGCAAGTCGGGCAGCACCGCGCCGCCGAGGATGGCCGGCCAATACTTTTGCGTCCGACCTCGGCCCAGGATGACGGCGCTGAGAATGATGTGGGCGGGTGTGTTCACAGAGCCAATAGTACGCGATCGAGGCTTCAACGAGGCAGACTCGTTGGATTCGGCGGCCCCTCCGAATCGGCACTATGATCGTTTGGAGGGCGGGACTGATTCCGGCCAGAGGATGGGCAATTCCGAATGAATGATTACGAAGACTATGATGCGTTGGGTCTGGCAGAACTCGTCAAGAACGGCGAAACGACTGCCGAGGCGCTTCTCGAAGCCGCCATTCTGAGGACGGAAAAGCGAGACGGAGAGATCGGGTCGATCGTCATTCGGATGTTCGAAGAGGCGAGGGAGACAGTCGCTGCAGGAGTCCCGAGCGGGCCCTTCGAGGGCGTTCCCTTTCTTCTCAAAGATCTACATCTCGCCTACCCCGGCGTTCGCCTCACGAATGGCTCGAAGCTCTTCGCGGAGAATGTTCCCGAGGTCGAGAGCGAGTTGGTGGCACGTTACCGACGCGCCGGACTCGTGATTTTCGGAAAGACCCATTCCCCGGAATATGGACTAACAACGAGCTCCGAATCGAAAATCTTCGGTCAAACCAAGAACCCCTGGAATCTCGGACATACGGCCGGTGGCTCTTCGGGGGGCGCATCTGCGGCGGTGGCCGCCGGCATCTTACCTCTTGCCAATGCGAGTGACGGAGGCGGATCGATTCGTATTCCCGCCTCATGTTGCGGATTATTCGGGATGAAGCCGACGCGGGGTCGAACACCACTCGGACCGAACTCGGGTGAGGGATGGGCCGGGATGAGTGCGGTCCACGCGGTCGGTCGGTCGGTTCGCGACAGTGCGGCGCTGCTCGATGCAACCAGTGGCGCCGATCTCGGTGCGCCTTATGCGGGACAGCCGCCGACTCGACCTTATCTGGAAGAAGTCGGGCAGTCGCCGGGCAAGCTTCGAATCGCAATTCAAATGAAGGCCTGGAACGGTTTCGATCCGCATCCAGATTGCGTGGCGGCCCTGCGAGACGCCGAGACGCTCTGTCGGGAGCTCGGTCATGAAGTCGAAGAAGCGCCATTCGAGGTGGATACGAGCGTGCTGGCGCCGGCCACGCTGACGATTCTCAGTGCGAATACTCGCGCAATGATGGAGGAGCGAGCGCAGGCATTAGGCCGAGATCTTCGCGAGGACGATGTCGAGCCCGGCACCTGGGGATTGTCGATGCTCGCGAAGGGACGCAGCGCGATCGACTACGTGAACGCGGTACGCGTGATTCATGCCACTGGTCGTGCGCTGGCCCGTCATCTGCAGCCCTATGACATGGTTCTCTCGCCGACGATGGCGACGCCGCCCCATCCACTCGGGCTACTTTCGCTTTCTAATCCAGACTCCGCGGCGCAGGGTGTCGCCGTTCTGCAGACCGTGGGTTACACGCAGATCGCCAATGCGACCGGGCATCCGGCCATGTCGGTTCCCCTTTACTGGAACGATGAGGGGCTCCCGATCGGCGTCCAGTTCTTGGGGCGGATGGATGCCGAGGGGATGCTGTATCGATTGGCCGGACAGCTCGAGGCTGCGCGACCCTGGTTCAATCGGCGACCGAGCATTGCGACGAGTCTGGGGTCAGGGGCCTAGCCGATTCGCGCGGTCTGCCCGCCGTCGACCGGGAGTGCGATGCCCGTGATGAAGGATGCGTCGTCCGAGGCGAGGAAGAGGGCGGCTTGGGCGATATCCCAGGCAGTGCCCATTTTTCTGCGCAACGGAACTTGGGCATTTCGCCGACGAATCAACTCGTCCTTATCGACGCCGAGGCCTGCGGAGATGCCTTCTATGGCCATCGGCGTTTCCATGAGTCCGGGCATGATCACGTTGGCTCGGATGCCGTATTTCGCGTTTCCAATCGCGAGTGATTGGGTGTAAGCGTTGATTCCTGCCTTGGATGTCTTGTACGCGACGATGCCGACGGAGCAGACCGCGGCGATCGAAGAGATATTGATGATGCTTCCCGACTCCTGTGCCCGCATCGTTGGCAGAACGGCCTTGCAGGGGAAGATGACGCTCTTGAGATTCACTGAAAGGATGTGATCCCACGCTTCTTCTTCGATATGGCTGGGGCCAGCATCCGCACCCCCGATACCGACGTTGTTATGCAAGACGTCGATGCGCCCATGCTGATCGAGGCAATCCTTGACCAGCGAAGCGCAGGCTTCGTCGGAGGTCGCATCGGCGAAGGCGGCGACCGCTCTGCCGCCTTCGTCCGTGATCATCTTGACTGTGTCCTGCGCCGACTCGAGTCGGCGATCGACGGCGATGACGTGGGCGCCTTCCCGGGCGAAGAGAATGGCCGTGGCGCGACCGTTCCCGATCGTGTCACCGGGTGTCTGGCCTGCCCCGATTACGATCGCGATTTTGTCCTTCAGCCTTGAACCCATGGCTCCGCGTGAGGTCATGACGTCGGGAATCCCGTCATGCCGTCTTCGAGTTGAACACCGAGGGTGTTGAGTGCCATGGAAACGAGGTTGTATTGGCCGACGGTAAACACGAGGTCTATTAACTGCTTGGTATTGTAGAACGCGGAGAGTGCCGTCCAGGTTTCGTCGGAAATGAAGGCATCACCAACGAGCTCGTCGGCTCCTCGCAATAGGGCAACTTCATTGTCATTCCATCCGTCAGCATCGGGACCCTGGGTGACGCGCTCGATTTCAGCCTGGCTGATATCGGAGTCGAGCGCGATCTCTGCATGCTGAGCCCACTCATATTCGGCCTGACACAGCCATCCCACTCGAAGAATCGCGAGTTCACGGTCGCGTGCGGACAGCGAATTCTTGGCGAGCACATGATTTCCGAAGACCAGCCAGCGCGTCATGAGTTTCGGATGATGCGCGAGGGTTCGGAATATATTGATGATCTTGCCGCCCCCGAATCGCGCGCGAATGTCGGAGCCGATCTCGTCGTCCGAGAGGGGGTCCAAGCGGGGTTTACCAAGACGCATTTCAATTCTCCTTCGTTCCTTCATGTCTGGGTTATGCGTTCTACTCCTCGAAGGCCAATAATACTGGCTTCGGGCGAGTGATTTCAGGCCGTCACGGCTGCTGTCGGTTCGACGCCTTCGCTGGGCAGTGACATGAGGATGGATGACATGGCCGAAGGGTAGGGGCGATCGAGATGAATGCGAACCCTATAGGTCCTCGGCGGGATCATCGTCGCTTTCGTCCTGTTGATTGGAATGGGTTTTATCCTCGCCCGATTTCACGACGGTCCACTCACGATGACTTCGGATGGATTGTTCTCCTCTGGAGAACTCGTTACCGAACCGGTGGCGGATCGGTTCTTTGCGACAGGTCTCGATGTAATTGAATTCCAACTGTCCGCCGGCTCGAGGTCTCGCACGACCTGGATTCTCGTCGAGTCTGGCCGCGAATTCATTCCATGTAGTCTCGGATTTCCCCCTGCTCAGAATTGGCATGCGCGGGTGCTCGACGATGGGCGCTCGATCGTTCGTGTGCTCGGAAAACGGTACGAGGTCACACCTGAATGAAGGAAGGGCCCAGCAACAGCTTGGAAGCCGATGCTGGACCCTTTTAGATCGCGTAACAACCGGGATTGTAACCCGCGGTGATTAGTTGAGCGCTCTTCGATCTTCCGCCAGCGTTCCCGTCACACCACCGCTCTTGACGAGTTCCTGATTGAGTGCTGCCGCACGCGCGCGACGTCGTTCGCGCAGCGCATCCGTATCACATAGGCGATCGAGTACTTCCTGGCCCCAGGTGATATGGCGTCGTCGCTTGCGGACGATGTCCTCAAGGATCTCGATGGTCGGCGAGTCGCAAATCTGATCGGTCTCCCGCATCGTGCGCTCGTAAACGTCGACCAGATGAGGCATCAGAACATCGAAGGGACCCGCCAGTTTCTCGATCGTGAGATCCGGCCGTTCCGGCTCGGAGATCGACTGGATCAGGGCCGCAAAACCTTCATTTGCTGACTCTGAGGCATCGACTGACTTGGTTCCGCAGCGGAGTTCAGGCAAGCGCTTCCCTAGTTCATCGGCGGCCTGCGCAGTTTCCCAGATGACCTTTCCAAGCCCCGTCTTGACCGGCATTTCCGGAATCGTTGCGATCCAGCCGCCCATCATCATCAGCAGCCATTCTTCCGCATAGCGAAAATTTCGACAGCGGCGAGCCATGGACTCGACATCGTATCGACCGGTGAGTTCGCGCAAGTCCGCGGGAATGTCGAATGCAGAATAGGGGGTAAAGGTCGTCTTCTCTTCCGGCGTCATGCCGGGATACATGCGTTGCTCACTCATGATTGTGCCTCCGATGCCGATCCGTTTGCCGCAGCCTCGCGCTTCGCGAGATGTCGTTCCCGCAAAATTCTGGCGGCCTCGACAAGTGTCTTCTTGGTTGGGCCCGAGCTCGACAGTTCGGCCAGGTCCTTCAGCTCTTCTTCCGTGAATCCGGCTTCGAGTCGATCGTCCCAGGCGATTGGGATCGCGGCGTCTTCGCGATCCGATCGCGCGCCACCGAAGCTGAATTGCTTGTCGACAGTCCGCCGATACTCATTTACTCGTTTGCGGTGTTCGGGATCGTCCTTGGTGAATTCTCGCACCCACTCGCTGCCGAAACGGACGTGAGTCAGTTCGTCGGCGAGGACGTAGTCCACGGCCTGCCTCATACGCTCATCACCCGTTTTTTCAGCATATTTGATCATGTCCCTGAAGACATCACAGGCGAGCCCTTCGAGTCCACGGTTCACGCCTGCAACACGCATTGCTGGCTCTTCCGAGCAAGCGCATTCGAAAAGGAATGTGCTCTCCGGGAACATGCCCACTTCGCCGCCGAGATGATTGAGAAGCTTCTCGAAGATCTGGACGTGTCGCGCCTCGTCCCAGGCTTGTCGTGCCATGTTCATCTTGAAATCCCAGGGTGCATCCGGGAAGTCCCAAAGTGATCGCGCAGCGCCCTCGAGAGCCTGGATCTCACCGACAAAGATTCCATGCATACGCAGCAGGAGCCTGGTCAGGCTAGCGGGAACATCGGGGTCGATGGGCTCGTTCAGGATCGTCAGCGCGAATCCGGGTCCATAGGATTCGAAGAGCGGCTCTGCGGCCGTTCCTTTGACCGATCCTTCGATCATTTCCGAGAACTGTTCGAACGTATTGACGATGGTGTCGACATCGTCGGGAAGGGTCGCGAGGACCGTTGACTGCGCGTTGTCCTGCCGAACGAATCGGCTATCTCGCGCAAGCTCATCGTGGTGCAAGAATCTCTTCATGGTTGCTCTCCTTCAATAGAGACGTTGGTAGAGGAAGTAAATGAAAGGGCAGGTGTGCCCGCGGTAGAACGTGGTGAGGTGTCGACCTTCGTTGCGCCAAGCACGCCAAGATAGGCGAGACACGATCGGGTGAGTTCGCTGGCGATCGCGCCGTCACGGAAAGAGACCGGTCCCAGATCACGAATGCCGACCGTATATTGTTGGGTCAAAAGGGCGACGACCTGCGTGAGTGCGAAGGAAATGGCTGCGGCGGGATGCGGATGACGGATTTCATCCTTCCTTGCCATGAGCAGATCCGATAGACCGGACACGACATAACGGTTCAGCTTCATGGCGCGTTCTCGCATCAGGTCGTCTGTGATCGCGCGTTGGTATATGGCGCGGTAGAGACTCTCGTTTGGCTGCATAACTTCGATCAAGAAGGGGAAAATCGTGTGGAGGATCTCTTCGATGTCGGCGCCTAGCCAACGATCGGCATCGAAGGCGTCGTCGGCGGTTTCAAAGGCTTCTTTGCAGCGCCGTTCATGCAGCGCGTGAAGCAGTCCATCCTTGTCTTTGAAGCGTCGATAGAAAGCAGCCACGGAAGTGTCGGCGCGCAGTGCGATTTCGCGAACATGGATGTCATCGAAGCATTTTTCCAAGAGCAGCCGCTCTGCGACATCGAGGATGCGCTCGAGACCTTGATGCGTCCGCTGCTGTCGCGGAGGTCGAATCCAATGCAATTGGGCCGGGTGATGAACCATGTCTTCCTCTTCGGCGAACCTAGCAGAAACCGGAATCGAATTCCGCTTTCTGCGTAAGGGGTTGATTTGTATTGTGATTTGACCTGTCTCCGTGGTGGGTTGGGGATCCGAACAGGTCGGTTCCAGTTCAGGTCAATTGCCCCGCATGCGCGGTCGATCAAGGCGCCTGGAGAGCTGGGGAGGCATCGGCTCCCCATGCCACGACACCTTCGGGGCGGACTCACACGGGGGAAGCTTGATGCCGCGCGTGGATGTCCGGATCGATCAGGCGATGAACCGTGATGGACGATCCTACGTCATCGGCGGCTCGTTCCAACTTGATCCAACTTGCTACGCAGCCAGGAGATCTGCTTCTCCGCTTCGTCGGGAACGTTGTTCGGCCAATCGATCAGCTGGCTATTCAATACGATTCCGTGAATGCCGCCCGTCTGTTCCGAACTGATCGTTACGCCATGTGGCGCCTATCAAGAGTAGGGGAAGTGAATACTCTGACATGCCGAGCTGTGTGTCCGCCATCTGAATGAAATAACGCGATGGGTCGGAAGCCGACCCGGAGCTGTTCGTCAGCCAACTGGAGAGTTGTTTCACATTCGGCATTGGATTCGTGACGGCGGTTAGGTTGAGGTGGTGGCACAAGCCAGCGTAAAGAGTTTCGACGAGAGAGATGCCGCAAGGGCATGAGCGGTTCGTTTCATGGGAATATCCTGTCCATTCGGATGTAATAGGTCAGGGTCGGGAAGCAAGAGATGGGCCCTGGTTTTCCAATACCTGTATGGAGGTGGGACTAAGCGTCTTGGTCGTCGAGCCAATTGGCGACGCGATCGGCCATGTCGTCTCGGGCCGTGTCCGGCTTCTCCATATAGTGGTCACCGGGTAGAAAGATGAGCGTCTTGTCTTGCGAGGCAAGGTTGTCATGAATGGTATGGGCGTCGACGGGAAAGACACCGACGTCTTGAGTGCTCTGCATGACTAATGACGGAATTTTGATTCGCTTCAAGTGAGGGACCGCGCGACACTGCGAATACTCGAGACTCCACATCGAAAGCCAGGTCCGAACCGTGTTGGTCGCACCGATTCCAAAGGGGCTGTAGTTGAAGAATTTCGGCGGTCCGAGATAACAGACGCCGACTTCCCGGTCGTTGGGGTCGAGGTTTCCGTCGAGGTAGCGGAGGTCTGCCCAGGTCCGAGCGAGGTTGAAGGTCCGATCGAAGTTGCCCGCAGCCTGCAAGCGCTCAAGCTCTGTGAGCGTCCAAGCCGTAATGCGGTGGTTGCGCGCGACCTGCGCGGATCGGTAGCGCTTCACGAACTCAGGAGAATAGGGTGGACCATTTTCGGGATTGTACATGTCGAGAGAAGGATCAACGGAGGTTGGATCAAACTCGTCGGTGACGGAGGGATCAAACCAATCGGTCAGGACTTCGGGTCGGCCGGGATGAGCGTTTATCGAGAGATACAGATCGCAGGGGAGCAGGTCGCCCACAGCGTCTTGGAGGGGCGCGCCGAGCAGAGGTTGTAGATTGGGCTCGGTTGCCTGGGACTGATAGGCGGCCATGAGTGAGCCACCTCCCGAATTCCCGAGCAGGACAATCTTCTCCACGCCGGCTTCCTCGCGAAGCGACCGAACGCCGACGCCGATGTCGATGAGTGCATGTTCGAGATTGAAATGCTGTTCCGCACCCCGGTATCGGGTATTCCAGCCGAGGAAGCCGTACCCGCGTGAGGCCATCAGTTCGCCCATATAGTGTTCGGAAAAATCAACGTTGTAATGAGTCGCAATGAAGGCGGTCTTTGGTCGCTCGCCTTTGGGCGTGTAGTAGAGGCCCTGGGTCGGCATGTAGCCAGCGCCATTTCTCTTTGCCGTCGGGGAGGGGAGGGAGACGAACTGGCGTTCGATTGTCTTCACGCTGGGACTCCGATTGCTGACGGGACAGGAGGGCGCTGGACGCACCGCTTAAACCGACTTTCCCACGCCGGCTTCTTTGCGGACGTCTTCGGCGATTTCATCAGGGGATTGGCGAAGGAGTCGAAGGGCCTCTTCTTCGCTTTGCCTAAACGCTGCTTCGTCTGTGGTGACGCAGAATTCGACGAGGATTCCATTGGGGTCGAGTGTGTAGATGGATGTGCACCAGCCATGGTTGATTTCCATAACCTGATCGATTCCATGTTCATGCATTCGTTTGGTCATGGATTTGATTTCTTCGACGCTGTCTAGACGAAAGGCGATGTGGTTTGCCCAGGGCGGTAATCCCAGGCCGGTAGAAATTTCGGTTTTGAAGTCCTCGTCTTCGCCAACGCCACTGAGTTCGAAAAAGGCAATCGCTTCGTTATTTCCGAGGCTGAAGAAGAAGTGCCGGAAGTAGCCGTCGCCCTGAAGGTGATTTTCAGTGTGAATGAGTTTCATGCCAAGTTTTTCGGAGTAGAACTGATAGGTGGCTTCGGAATCTCGCGTCGTGAATGCGACGTGATGGAGACCGAGGGCGCTTGAAGTGTTGTCAGTGGGCATGACGGCTCCTCATAGGGGCAGGGAATATCGCTCCAAATCCTATCAGTTTTGGGCACTTCGGTCTGCTGCATTCTGTAGGCTGCGATGTTGCAAGTGCGCGCGGAATGCGGTTGGAGTCGAGGACTCAGGCTGGTCGACCGAACGCGGACTCTTTTCAGATCGGACTCGAATCAAACTCCCGCACTCGAGGCGATCATTCTTCCAACCCGGGGTGTTTTCCTCTGACGTTAGTTCGATGGACGAGCATTGGGTCGATCGGGACCTAGTCTGCCTTGAATCCGGTCACGCGAGTCAGGGTCTGCGGAATAAATTCATTCACACTGAGCTGGCCAAATCCGGCCTTCTCGAGGTAAAACACGCAGTCTGCAATGCTGTGTGCGAGCCCGGTCGAATGACTCAGCGCTTCGGTGAGTCCCCAAAGCGCTGGTGCCAGAGGGCCTGTACCGTCCTCGTCGAGCATTTCGCCGATGAGATGAAACTCACCGCCCGGTTGGAGCGCATCGTGCACTCTCGCGATCACGTCAGCGATGATCTCGCGATTATATTGCGGAAGGTTGGAAGCCATGATGGCGACGTCTGCATCATGGGGGAGTGCGTCGGTGGTGAAATCGCAGGTCGAGGCGCTGACTCGATCGCTCACACCGTTTTCTTCGAGATATTCTCGTGTGACTGTGACGACCGGGGCGAGGTCAAGGACTTCGGCTTTAAGCTCGGGATAGGTCTCGGCCGCAACGATGCAATAGCAGCCGGAACCGCCTCCGAGGTCGATGAGCTTTCGACGTCCACTGAGATCGACCTGTCTATGAAATCGACGGGCTGCGCCCATTCCGATCGAGTAGGTGGCTTGATGGTATTTGCGTGCGCGCTCGACAGTGAATGATTCACCGTACATTCCCAATCGGCGTTCATCCTCCCGACCGGCGCGTAGATGCTCTGTCAATTTCCCCCACTCGCGCCAGCCCGGCTTTCCAAACAGCATCCACGGGCCCGCATAGCTTTTCTTTCCACGAACCAGAAAGCGCTCAACATCTTCCGCGTTGGTGAAGGTTTCGCCAGTGCGTGTCAGGAGGTCCATTGCGGTGAGCGTGACGAGGAGTCGTTCCGCGTTGACGACTTCGATGTCCATTGCCTTCGCCGCAGACTCGATCGTGTTTGCGCCGCTCGAAATGGCCGTGAATAGATCGAGTTCGACGGCGCTCATCAAAGCGGCAGATTCCCAGAATGCCTGACTGATGCGCTGTAGGCGAACGGTATCCGGGCGCGCCGGAGTCTTGATTGTATTCTTTGTCAAGTTGAAACTCCAAGAGCATGAACAGCCCGGACGATACATCGTTCACAAGTTCGAGACCAAGGAGAATGAATTCCGTACCGCGACGGATTTCACGATGGGCTCTTCGAGGGCCAGACTATTTTCATCCCCGGTGGCGGCGGGGGGCGCGGCCGCTGTATCACCCACGAGCTGGCCGCTCTGGGCGCGAAACCTTTAGTCAATGCCTCGCTGAGCGTGGCGGCAGTATCGTCAATATAGGCGCGGATTATTCGCGGGGTATGCCGGGCATGGGACATAACAGTTCCGATCGAGCCGGGCTCTCCAATTTGACCTTCACCGCGGTGACCGAAATCGCGGGCGCCGGCGTCCGAGTCAATTTTGTCATCCCCGGATTCACAACGGTCACGGAGGCTTTCTCTTTCAGTCCTCCCACGAGTCGCGCAATCAGGCCTGCAACGACTTCTATCGCGACAAGTGAGAACTCGTTACACTTGATGCCACCCAACGACGCCTCAGCAATCATTGGGGCAATCGAGGATCCCATGACGAGTTCCGATCGAGACATGCAAGAAGTTTCAACGTTCTGTCGGGTCTGCGAGCCGGCCTGCGGTTTGCTGGCCCAGGTCAAAGACGGCGAGCTCGTTGGGCTGCGGCCGGACAAGGCTAATCCCGTCACCCGTGGTTTTGCCTGCAACAAGGGACTCGCCGGAGACGAGATCCATCGGGATCCCGATCGGGTGAACCATCCCTTGCGTCGCACGGCGGACGGATCCTTTGAGCGTGTTTCCTGGGACGAGGCGATTGGCGACATCGCGAAACGGCTCAGCCAGATTGCCGAGGACCATGGCGCACAAGCCATTGCCCCCTACATCGGAAACCCAACGGCTTTCAACACACTGGCGGGCCCGGCGATGGGTGCGCTCTTCGCTCAGATTGGTGTTCGGCGCTCGTTTTCTTCGGGAACCCAGGATTGCGCGAATAAATTCGCGGGCAGTGAAGCGGTTTTCGGATCGAGCACGATGCATCCCATTCCGGATCTCGCGCATACGGACTTCCTGCTTTCCTTCGGAGCGAATCCGCGGGTGAGCCATGCGAGTTTTATTTCGATTGCAGATCCGATTCGGGCGATCAAAGACGTTGTGTCTCGCGGTGGTCGGGTGGTTCACGTCAATCCGCGCGAGATCGAGAACGAAAAAACGCGTGCCGGAGAAACTCTGTTGATTCGCCCCGATACGGATATCTATTTGTTGGCGGCGATGATCCATGAAATCGGCACGACCGGGGGCTTCGACGAAGTCGCGTTGCGCGACCATGGTAAGCACGTTGAAGAACTACGCAGTTTTGTTGCGCAATACGATGCGGAGCGCGTCGCCGACGTGACCGGAATCAGTGCCCCGGCCATTCGCGAACTTGCGCGTGGTTTTTCCTCCGCGAATTCCGCTTCCGTTCATATGTCAACGGGCGTCAATATGGGGCGTCAAGGAACGCTCGCCTATTGGCTGCTGCATATGCTCGTTTTCGTCACAGGCAATCTCGATCGCCGCGGCGGCAATATTTTGTCCGTTGGTTTCTATGAGAGCGCGAAAGCTGGGCGACGCGATTTTTCGAAGAGTTTTGCCGACACCGAATATGGGAAGCTTCGACGAGGCAGTCTGCCCGGCAATCTCCTTCCCGACTACGTTCTTCAAGAGACAAATCCGGTTCGTGCGATGGTTGTGGTTGCAGGGAATCCCGTCCTTTCGATCGGCGGTGAGGCCCGGCTTCGCGAAGCGATGGAAGCGCTCGACTTCCTCGTCGTGATCGATCTTTATCGCAATGCGACGGCGGAATATGCCGACTATGTCCTGCCCAGTACCGACGGCTTCGAACGAGCGGATATCAACATCACGGGCCTGGGGTTGCAGCATGAGCCGTGGATTCAATTCACGGACGCGGTCGTCGCGCCGAGAGGCGAGCGAAAGCAAGAGTGGTGGATCCTGGGTCGCATCGCTCAGGCGATGGGTTTGAAATCGCCCTTCGATGATGTCGAAGGTTCCAACACTATCGCCGCGTCGGAAGCGACAGAGGGCGTGACAGATCGGGCACCCGCGGCGTTGTGGGGGCGAATTGATCACATGCTCCATGCGCGAGGGCTCTCTCTCGAGGAGGTTCGCGCCAAGACGCACGGAATCGTATTTGAGCCGCTCACGCCCGGTCGGTTCTTCGCGGACCATCTACAGACAGATGACGGGAAGGTCGACTGCTGTCCCGCTGACTTCGAAGACGGGTTCGCGCGGTGTGCGGAGCAATTTGCCGAGCTCGAAGAAGAGGGTCCGAATCGGCTGAAGATGATCAGTCTGCGAGATCCGTATATGCATAATAGTTGGTACGCCAATATCGAACGAATGAAGGGCGGGCCGAAGGATCGCAACTATCTCTACATGCATGCGGGGGATGCCGAGGCAAGCGGTGTCGCGTCTGGTGAGAAGGTCCGGCTCTTCAACGATCATGGTTCGATCGAAGTCGAGCTTCGAATCGATGACGGGCTGAAGGCAGGCGTCGTGGCGCTCACGCATGGGTGGGGGAACGCGAATACTCCTGGGATGCGTGTCGCGCATAACACTCCCGGCGCAAATCAGAATGCGCTCTTGCCCACTGGGCCAGGGAGCTTCGACCCTCTCTCGAATCAAGCCTTCATGACCGGTGTGCCTGTCGAGGTCGCAAAGCTCTGATCAGCTGCCTCCGCCACCAGGACCGAAGCTGAATTCCTTTTCCCAGTACGTCGGCATGTCGACGATAATGCCGCCTTCGGTGGCGGATTCGATCAGGCCGAGGGCGGCTCGCATGATCGCGGTCTGGGTCTCTCGGTCGCCGGCGGCGCCGAAATTATTCCCCATTGGATGATTGACGAAGAGTGCGCGAGGCGGATTGACCAGCGCCGCGAGGTCACGGCCGGTGGCGACATAAGTCGTTGCGATGCCGCGTTCTTCGAGCAGCCGGCAAACCAGACCCACGGTCTGGTGGTCGAGCGGTCAGGTCGGTGCCGCAAGCAAGATGTCGACACCATCCGCGAGTAATGCATTCGCGAAGGCCGGCCCGGATTCTTCGGCAATCTTTGTGCGGTTGTAGATGCGTCCCATGAATCCGCTCCAGAGTCGTGGGGCCACGCTTCCGATCTCGCCCTTGTCGGCCAGCTCTCGTAGGCGATCGAGTGGGAAGATGCAGTTGATGTCCTCTTCGGCATCGGTGTGATCGTAATAGTTGTCGTGGACCTGGAAGTCGCTCGACTCGGTGTCAAAGGCGATAGCATCCAGCCGATGATCATTCTTGGCGTTGGGATTGAACGCTGGCATCGCACATTGAGAAACGCCGCCGGAAGTCAATACGCTGACTTTGCATTCGGTGAGCGGCTTGCTTAGGCGATGAAGGGGCGCGCTTTCGTTTACGGACCATCGATAGGGTGGGTTGCCCTGGGAGCGATAGTGGTCATTGAGGGTGTCGACGTATCGAATCCATTCCATGCAATGATTCCCTTGTTGCCGCGTCATGAGAGTGGTTGCGTGGGGCTACGAGAGCTTCGGCCGTTCGCAGGAAGTCGGCAAGGCCGGCTCGAATCCCCCTTTGCTGGCTCATCGCGGAACTTCTAGACTGCAGATTCGAACGAGGAGTTCCCATGACTTCAATGAATCAAGACCAGATTGAATTTCAGGATTACGCGCGCCGCTGGCTGGAGGAGAATCGTCCACCGGCACCGCGCGAACGCCTTCCCATTACGCCGCTCGAGATCATGTCCGAGGCGCATCGCGACTATCTTCAGGATTGGCAAGGCAAGGTCCACGGGGCGGGTCTCGTTGGCGCGGACTACCCCGTCGAATACGGCGGCTTCGGCCATGACGGTTTTCAGCGAATCGCAAATCAAGAAATGGGTCGCGCTCGAACGCCCATGCTGATAAATATCGTCGGGTTGAACATGGCGGGTCCAACGATTCTCGCGCACGGCACCCAGGAGCAAAAGAAGTCCCTGATTCCCGGTTGCCTCAGCGGATCAGAAATCTGGTGTCAGGGATTCAGCGAACCCGGCGCTGGTTCGGACATGGCGAACCAACAGACATCCGCAATCCCGGACGGCGACAACTGGATCATCAATGGTCACAAGGTCTGGACCAGCCTCGGCCATTTTGCGAAATGGATGATTCTGATCGCTCGAACGAGCAAGCATCACAAATACGACGGCCTGACCTATTTCTTGATGCCAATCGCCGGGCATGCTGGCGTCACGGTTCGTCCTCTCGTGAAGATCACCGGCGAGTCCGGCTTCAATGAAGTGCTCTTCGAGGATGCGATTGTGCCCGACAATTTGCGACTCGACGATGTGGGCAAGGGTTGGACCGTCGCGATGACGACACTGACCTTTGAGCGCGGAGCTGCGGAAAGTGCGGGTGGGGGGGGTGGCGATTCGGCTCATCCCGTTCGCCGTCTCGTCGATCTCGCGAAAAACACCTGGCGCGACGGTCGGCGGGCCTCAGATGATCCAGTGACACGGGATGCGATCGTTGAGCGCGCAATCATCGCCGAAGGGATGCGGCAGAACGGACGCCGCGCGCGGGTTCCCGCGTTATGTGACCACCCGATGCGACTTCCGCTTCAACAAAAGGTGACGGGAAGCGAATTCGTTCAGGACAACGCGCGGCTCGGAGTCGAAATCGCGGGCGCCCACTCGACGCTCTACAAACTCGACGAGGCCGCGCCGGACGCCGGCTATTGGCCGCTCGCCTACATGAACTCCTACGGACATACGATTGCGGCGGGAACGAATGAGATTCAGCGAAATATTCTAGGTGAGCGCGTGCTCGGCATGCCCAAATCGAAATGAGTCAAGCCATGAATGAGAACGAAATTCCGGAAATGCCGAAGGACTTTGGATTTGGTCCCGACGAGGAGATGCTTCGGGATCTCGCCAAGAAACTGCTCGATCAAGAGATGCCGATCGAGAAAATGCGCCGACTTGTCGCCGCTGATCCCGCCGCGACCTACGAAGAGGGCCAGCGCCCGGGCTGGGATGAGGCGCTGTGGAGGCAATGCATTGAACTCGGCTGGACGGGACTCGCCGTCCCCGAATCAGAGGGTGGAGCCGGATTCAAGATGGTTGGTATTGCGGCATTGGTCGAAGAAGTCGGCGGTCACGCGCTCGCATCTCCGCTCCTTGCGACATTGAATGCAACCTACGTTCTGCGCGAGGCGGGGACGCAGCAAGCACGGGTCGGACTTCGCGCCATTGCGGACGGAGCGAGCGCCTCCCTGGCGATCACCAATCAGCGCGGAGCCTGGGACCATGCTCGACCCGACATCGTCGCCACGCCAAAGGATGACGGCTATGTCCTTCGCGGCAGTGCCTACTTCGTACAGGATGCTTTCAAGTCTGACTTGTTTGTCGTGCAGGCCCGCCTGGAACAAGAGGGTGGGGGTGAAGGCCAAGGCGGCGGATCAATTCTCTGCGTCCTTCGATCGGGCACGTCCGGACTGGCTCTTTCCCAAGATCACATTCACGACCTCACTCGAGACCAAGCGACGCTTGTACTTGACGATGTGATGGTCGTGGCGGCCAATGTCGTGAGTACCCACGGCGTCGAGACGTTGGATCGAGCCTGGCCCGCGATACTGACGACAGTCGCCGCCGATCTATGCGGGAGCAGCGAATGGCAACTTCAAACCACCGTCGAATACGCCAAGACGCGCAAGCAATTCGATCGCCCGATCGGATTTTTTCAGGCCGTGAAGCATCCACTGTCGAACGGGATGATCGCCATAGATCGCGCTCGCTCCCTCGTCTATCACGCCGCCTGCTGTATCGATGTCAATCTCGAATCCGGAACGGATGCGGGCTTCGAAGGAGCGCTTCAAAACGCGCGTATGGCCAAGAGTGCGGCCTCCGATGCCGGCCGCTTCATGTCCGACCGCTCCGTCCAGCTCCATGGCGGAATCGGATTTACTTGGGAATGCGATGTGCATCTCTACTTCAAGCGAAGCATGCACAATCAGATGCTCTATGGAGACGCCACGCATCAGCGTCGCGCGCTCGCGGACATGATCATCGGAAAGGTTTCGTCCGATGCTGGCTAGAGGCAAGAAGGTGCGCGCGGCAGAAATCTCGGCGCAGCCCCGGACGAGATATTGGTTAGGCGGCAAGGCTCGCGACGCTCGGGCGTTCGCGAGGGTCGATGATAAGCGCTTTCGCGTTCCGAAAAGTCTGCCCACGGATATGCCGAAAGTCGTTCGCTTTCTTGCCCCATACACGAAGGTGGGTTGGGACTTCGCCGTCCTGTCTCCGCGTTACCCGATGCACAAAGCTCCGAGCAAGCTCCGGGGCGCCGAAGCCTATTTCGATACGATGTCCGAGGGCGGGCGAGTCGAGGACTACAAGGAAGCGATCTGGATCCTGGCTGCCGGCATACCGGGGATGGACTCTGAAATGTCTTGATTTTGAGTTCAATCATTCAAGAGATCGTGAAAGTGACCGCGCAAGAAGAAAAGGAACATGAATTCATGACTGAAATAACGCGACTTCCAGCGAAGACCGAAGTGGCTGAACTCGTCGCCGTCATCCAGAATGAAGGCGCGCTGATCCTGGAGGATGTGCTGAGCGAGGGGCAGGTCGAGGCCGTCAATGATGAACTTCGGCCCTATATCGAGGCGACGAAGCCTGGTGGTGATGACTTTACGGGGCGAAATACGCGAAGAACCGGCGCACTGGTTGCGCGTTCGCCCTCGAGTCGTGAACTCATCCTGAACGAGACCGTTCTGGGCTGCGCAGAGACATTCTTGAAGCCGTGGTGCGAACGGATCCAGCTCCACCTTTCCCAGGTGATCTCGATTGGGCCGGGCCAGCCCGCACAGCAGATCCATCGCGACCGATGGGCCTGGGGCACGCATATCGAAAGCGTCGAGCCGCAGTTCAACACGATCTGGGCGCTCACGGATTTTACGACGGAGAATGGCGCGACCCAGATCGCGCCCGACAGTGTCTCCTGGCCTGACAACCGCCAGGCCAAGTCGGAAGAGGTTCGGCCCGCGGAGATGTCAGAAGGCTCGGTGCTTCTTTATACAGGCTCCGTGTTTCACGGCGGTGGCGAGAATCGATCAGAGGATGTCCGCGTGGGCCTCAACTTGACGTACACGCTGGGCTGGCTTCGGCAGGAAGAGAACCAATACCTTTCCTGTCCTCCCGAAATCGCCAAGACCCTCGATCCAAAGCTTCAGGAACTCATTGGATACACGATGGGCGGCTATGCGCTGGGTTACTACACGCCGCCACTTCCGCCGGGGGAAGGTCCGGAGCTGGCTGGGCCGGAATACGCTCTCGGTCGCCGACGAGAAGGGGGCGGCAGTGAATTTGGCGGTGAAGAACTGTTGAGCGCGCTACAGGACGACGTGAAGAGTTCTTCGGACGTCGGTCATTAGTCATCCGTCCGGTTCAGTCGGTGGCGTCGCTCAGCGCGGCAAAACAGCGTGCGGAAATCAGTGTCTGTGTGGGTTGTGTGTCGTTTCGAAGCGCTATAGCTTTTCGAAACGTGCTCATTTTCTTTCACCTTTCATCCCTTTGCGCCCGTCCCATCCGGGCGGGTTGCGCCGAGTCAGGAACCTCCCATGGACAACGAAGCTTGGATCATCGACGCCGTTCGCTCCCCCCGCGGTAAAGGCAAAAAATCTGGGTCCCTTCACGAGGTGCATCCCCAGCGAATTCTGGCGCAGGTATTGAACGGCCTGAAGGCTCGGCACGACTTCGATACGGCGGACGTGGACGACGTGGTGATGGGATGTGGAGCCGGCAGTGGCGACCATTCAATGGACATCGCTCGAATGGCGGCCCTCGATGCAGGTTGGTCCCTCGATGCACCTGGAGTCACGCTCAATCGCTTTTGTGGGTCGGGGCAACAGGCTGTGAACTTTGCCGCGATGGGCGTCCGAGCGGGCTTCCAGAACATGGTCGTTGCAGGAGGGGTCGAGTCAATGTCGCGGCCGGCACCCATGCATGTCGACGGATTCACTGCGAATAACAACCATCTTCGAGAGCAATTCGAAATGGTGCCTCAGGGCATTTCGGCCGATCTCATCGCAACGACCGAAGGCTTTACGCGCAAGGACTGCGACGAGCTCGGCGTCGATAGCCAGAATCGTGCGGCCGCGGCGATCAAGGACGGCCGATTCGACAGCGCTCTGATTCCGATCTACCACGACGACGGAGAACTTGCGCTGGATCATGACGAGTTTCCCCGTCCGGGAACCACGCTGGAGAGCCTGGGCGAACTTGCGCCGAGTTTTGCCGCTATGGGCGCTCATACACTCGACGGAACATCTCGGACGATCGACGAAACGGCCAGGCTGGCATATCCCGAGGTGTCGGAAATCAGTCATGTCCATCATGCTGGGAATTCCTCCGGTGTTGTCGACGGCGCATCCGCAGTTCTGGTGACATCGCCGGATTATGCACGGGCACACGGCATGAAGCCTCGCGCACGCGTGGTCATGACGGCGGTTGCCGGGACGGAACCCGTGATCATGTTGACGGCGCCCGGGCCAGCGGCGAAGCGATGCCTCGACAACGCGGGAATGACCTTCGATGACATCGATCTCTTCGAGGTCAACGAGGCCTTCGCGGCGGTCGTTCTGAAATTCCTGAAGGATACGAACGTTGACTGGAACAAGGTCAACGTCAACGGGGGTGCGATGGCGCTTGGCCATCCCATCGGAGCGACCGGCGGTATGCTGATTGGCACGATTCTGGACGAACTCGAACGTCAGGACAAGAGCCTTGGTCTCGTGACGATGTGTACGGGCGGGGGAATGGGGACCGCGACGATCATCGAACGCCTCTAACCCTCTAACCCAAGAGCACCAAATCGGAGGGGAGAGATCTCCCCTCCGATCAGTCTGGACCGATGGCTGGCGACGAGTCGTGTTATGCGCCAGGCACGCGTTCGAAGGATGCGACACCTTCTGGAATCATATGAAAGCTCTGCTTGTCGATGGTGTAGATCGCCATCTGCGGGCCGCCGTAGAGGTTCGGGTCGTCGAGCGTGCCCACCTTGAGAATGACGGCACCCGGCATACCCGGAGACCGAGTGAGAATATGCGTTCCGCAATCGCCGCAGAACTCTCGAGTGACAGGATTGTCGAGATCGGGGCGTTGAAAGAGCTTGGGTGCACCGGTCGTATATTGGAAGCCGGTTTCCGGGAGGCCCATCACGAAATTGGGGCCGCCGCCGGATATATATTGGCATTCCCGGCAATGGCACTGGCCTTTGAAGAGTGAGTCTCCTTCCGCCTTGAAGCGCAAGGCTCCGCAATAACATCCGCCTTCGATTTCCATCTTGAGCCCCTTTCCGAGATCCATTTGAGATGTGGAGCAGCCGATCCTACCACGTGCGCGTCATCGGGTGATGGTGTTATTGCGTCTCTGGCATGAGCTGCATCAGACCCTTGGCGCCGACGTGAGAGACTGCCCGAGGTTCGAAATTTGATTCGGTGGCGACGACAGCCTTGATCAGGGCTGGGTCGACATCGTAAGACGTCGCCGCATGTCGGATCAGAAGATCAAAGGAAGAGGGGCCGCGGCGACGGCCTCGCGACCAGCGCGGGACTGCGAGGACCAGTCGGCCGGGATGTCGGCCGACGCCGACTGCGCGGGAGCGACACGATCCTCGCCCGCCGATTCCAGCACCGTCAGTCGGCCAGTGGAGGCTTCAATTAGAAAATGGGGCCAGAATTTCACCGGCGAGAACCAATCGCACTCCTGCTTGCCGGTCAGGGAGCCCTCTGTCGGGCGCGGATCAAGGCTTGAGAGCACTCAACAGGTCACTGTAGTCGTCTGTCCAGAAGCTGACTTGCTCGAGATCTCCCGCCTGGGGAAAGGTAATCTGAGCGTGGGTCGGTGATAGGTTCATAAGCCTGATTCTTTCGGTCAGAAGGGAGGCGAGATCTTGAACGCGTTGTGGGTTCGAGGAGAGGATGATCCACTGGGCATTCAGACTTTGGAATCCGGGAGCGGGACCGGTGCGAAAGTCGACCGCTGTCAGTCCGACCTCGTATCCGGCGCGAGCGACCAGAGGCAAGAGATCGAAGTGACGATTGGAGATGTGGACGGCGAGCAGTCCGTCGCTAGCAAGTGACTCTACGTAGAGACGAAAGGCTTCGAGAGTGAGCAGATGAACCGGGATGGCATCGCTGTTGAATGCGTCGAGGATGAGGAGGTCAAATTCTTGGGAGCCTTCGACTCTCTGCTCCCGCTCGATTTCCAGACGTGCATCACCGATGACGACATCGACATTGGCCATACTCCTCTCGAGAAATGAAAAGTAGTCGGACGCTCCCGCGATTTCGACGACGAGGGGGTCGATTTCGTAGTAACGAAAATAGTCGCCCGGCCTGCCGTATGCCGAGAGAGTGCCGACGCCCAGGCCGATGATTCCAATCTTCGAATTCTTGCTCGCGGAGAGTTGGGCAAAGGTCGCAGCGATGCCGGTTGCACGGCCGAAATAGGTCGTGGGCAGAGGTCGTGTGCGTTCGCCGATGAATTCAACTCCATGCAGTGTGGTTCCACTCATCAGATGGTGTTCAAGGACGTTGTCGTGCCGTTTCTCGATGACCTGCAGGACTCCGAAGAAACTACGTTCATTGTGGATGACGATCTCGTGATTGACGCCAGGGGGAATGACGCTGTACAGGCCGAGGATAATCAACAGGGGTGCAGCGATGCGCCACCTCCAGCCGTCCAACCGCGGATTCGTCTTGGTTGTGTGCAGCGCACTTGCGGCAAAGATGAGTAGGCCTGTCAGTCCGAGTCCGACTCGGATTTCGTAGTAGCCGTCGAAGAGGATGGGCGCGAGTAGCCCAACGAAAAGTCCGCCGAGTGCGCCGCCTGCCGAGACGCAAAGGTAAAAGGCCGTGAGCGAAGTCGCGGGCGGGCGAAGTCGATAGAGCTCGCCATGCATGATCATGCAGCCGCCAAAGAGCAGCCCGCAATAGGCGGGAATCTGAACGGCGAGCGATCGGAGAGAGCTGAAGATCGATTCCGCGAGTTCCTCGCTTGCGACGACAGCGATCATGTCGTTGGTGAAATGAAAGCCGACCGTCAAGAAAGACGTGACGAGCGTGAGTACGATGAGCGGAATGGGCCGGTAGTTCCGTTCCGACGCGAAGCAGAGAATGAAGGTGAGCAGGTAGGTCGCCAGCGGCAGAATCCAAAGGAAGGGGACGCTCGCTACATCCAGACAAACCGAATTCGTGACACCCATCAAGAGGATGACCGCGCTTGCGGAAAGCAGGATCCAGAGTCCGACCCGAAAGGCCGTTGGCTGCTCGACGTTTTCGTCCCGCGCCTCGCTCACGCGAACGGAATCTCCGTCGGTCCGACCGGTAGGGTTCGTCTGAGATGATGCGCTCGGCCCGCGAGAACTTTGAATACCGCCTCGCGCAACGAAAGCACAGACAACGACGGTGATGCCGGTGGTCGCGAAAGCGTACGACCAGAGCATGCCGGTCATCGAGAGCGAGAGTCGAGGTTCAAGTAGGAAGGGGTAGGCCAGCAAGGCTGCGAAGGAACCGACGTTCGACACCGCGTAGAGCGGATAGGGAGAGCTCTCGGGATAGACTCGGGCAAACCAGGCCTGAACGAGGGGGCCGGTCGATGCCAGCACAATGAAGGGTAGGGCGACGTTCGACCCGAGCATTTGCAAGATCTCTGAACTCGGATTCAGCACATCGACGTTCTGCCAAGCGTCGCTTGGAAGGACCGGCAAAGCGAAAAATGCCGCGCCGACCAGGAGAGCGTGGATCGAAACCTGAGCGGGGGACGAGGCGAAGCGAATCAAGAGGTGCGCGTAGGCGTAACCGAGAAAGAGTGTCGTTTGGTAAAAGGCGAGGCAGAGTGTCCAGACGCTCGGCGTGCCGCCGAACCATGGAAGGATTCGCTTGCCCACCATCGGCTGAACCAGGAAGATCAGGAATGACGAAGCGAGGATCGCGGTGACAAAGAGTAGTTGAACGCTTCGCTCGCGAGATCGGTCACGTTCCGGATGTGGGTGGTCATTTGGGCGATTCATTGATGCCGGACCATGACCTTCCGAAATTTTTCAATTGCATCTGCCCCAAAAAAGAAAATATCTCAACCATTGGCTGTGCGGGTCAGTGTGTGGCGTCAAAAGGTAGCGCCGAAGAGTGCGATGCCCCACAGCAGGAAGCGTCGGGCCGGGATCGGGTCGGCGAGTCCGATTATGATTAGGCGACGTCGCCGCCTCCAAGACTGTAAAGCCTCGAGTCCGCCCATAAGAAATTGGTTACGAGCGCGGAATGCGGAATCAGGATGGTCGAGGCAACCGTCAATCCAAAACCAAAGGGTGCAACTACGAGCAACGCTGTCGCAGCGAAGAATTCCGGTTGCTTGCCTGTTCGCCACGCCAAGATCAGTAATCTCAACCCCACGAAGAGGCTCGCGACGCAATGGAACGCTATCACGAGAATCGCAAGGTCGGCCATGGCCTTGGTGTCGGGTCCATTCAATGAGGGCTTGATCCGAATCAGGGTTGCGACAGTTCTGGTCAGGGAAATCGCCAAGGTCATCTCGGTGGACCCACTAGCCCGGGCGTAGCCGGACGAAGGCTCATGCGTACCCGCTACGCACAGGCGACCAGCGATACACAACATTCACACAGCGACACGCCGTTCTATTCGTTCGTGGTCTTGCGTGCCTCGGCCGCCTTCTCCAGTTCTTCCAGCCCTTCGGCGAAGAGGTCCTTGAACTTCCATACGTCGGGCACGAGTTCGCGACAGGCAATCACGCCGAAGTCGAGCCGGTCCTTGTAGCTGATGACCGTGATGTTCAGTCCCTGTCCTTCCGCCACCGCAGATACCGGATAGTAGGTCTGCATTTCGGCACCCCCGCAGTAGAGCGATTGGCGGGGTCCCGGCACGTTCGAGATGATTACGTTGAAGGGCGGATTCATGCGGTCGAGAATCTTGGTGCGAGCTGCGATTCGTGCGGCCTGCGCAAGAATCAGTGGGGTCGCGACTTCGGTCCAGTCGGTCAGCAAGGTCGCGGGCATGGCCTGCTGCATCCGCTTCGACTTGGCCATCGCCCGATGAATTCGCTCAACTCGTGCGATTGGATCCGCTTCGTCTGTCGCCAGTTCGCCGAGAATGCTCGTCACTCGGTTCGCGTATTCGTTCTTTTCCGTTTCACTTCGCACGGAAACCGGAATCATCGCGACGAGGGGATCTTCCGGAAGCTCTCCCCGTTCCCCAAGATAACTGCGAAGCGCTGCACCCGAGACCGCCATGACCGTGTCGTTGAGTGTCACGCCAATGGTGCGTTTGACGGCCTTGAATCGGGGTAGCGACATGCTGAAGAAACAGAAGCGCCGATGGGGTGTGATCGAGCGATTGAAGGGGGTGCGCGGCGCCGGTGTCTGGGGAATTCGATCGGCATCGACCTCGGGTCCGTTCGTGCGAAAGATCCCACCTGCCAACGGTAAACGGTCGAGCCCGATGGTTCGAGCCACCGCCGTCGCTGCTTCATTGCTTTCCCAGAGTTCGCGCGCTGTTCGGTAGGCGGTTCGTGCGATTCGGCCCGGCTGGGTAACGAGGCCCGCGATTCCCCGCGCCACCATTTCACTCGTTCGCGGAATATCGTCGGGCTGCCAAGGCTCTTCTGGCAGCGGAATAACATCGCCGCCGGGGTCTTGATCGAAGAGGACCTGCGTCATCTGCGCGCCGGATACGCCGTCGATCGTACAATGATGAATCTTTGAGTAGAGGGCGACCCGGCCATTCTCGAGCCCCTCGATCACGTAGAGCTCCCACAACGGCTTCGAGCGGTCCAGCGCTCGGGCATGAATTCTGGAGACGAGTTCGGAAACCTGATGGTCATCGCCCGGTGACGGAACAGCGATATGGCGAAAATGAAAGTCCATGTCGAAGTCGGGATCTTCGATCCAGAAGGGTCGGTCCAGGTCGAGTGGCACCTCGACGAGTCGTCTCCGGTAGGGGCCAAGAAGATGGAGTCGGTCTTCGATGGTCGACCGTAGAGCGTCCTTGAAGCTTCGTCCCTCGAGGCCCGCTGTATCGAAAAAACTGAGTGACCCGACGTGGCCGAGCTGTCCACCCGCCTCCATCAAGAGGAAGCTGTTGTCGAGGCCAGAAAGTTGTTGCACGGAGGACTCCTTCGTTCGGATTCTTAGCCGGCCATGCCGCAACACGCTTTCGGATCGTCTCGAGGTGGCGGCGGCAGAATCGGCTGGATTGTTCAAAGCGATGATGCCACGAATCGCTCGCTCAGCCTAGGATTGGATAGGCCTTCGGGGGTGCCCGAAGCCGCTACGCTTATCACAGGAGCTCCATGAAAATTGACGACTACCTCGCACGCATCGAGTACCACGGCCCGACCACGCCCGATTTGGCGTGTCTTGCCGCAATTCATCGCCAACATCTGCTGCAGATCGCCTACGAGAATCTGGATGTTCAATTGGAACGTCCCTTGGATTTCGACATCGAGCGCATTTTCGACAAGATCGTTCGTCGGCGTCGAGGGGGGTGGTGTTACGAGATGAATGGCCTGCTCGGCTGGGCACTCGAGGAGCTTGGCTTTAGCGTGATGCGAATGGCCGGCGGTGTCATGCGAAGTCAAGGTGGCGACGAGACCCTCGGCAACCATCTGGTGCTGGCGGTGGAGCTCGATCAGACCCACATCGTAGATGTGGGTCTCGGCAACGGATTGATTGAACCGACGCCTCTTCGCGAAGGGAAAATTATTCAGGGTTTCAGAGAGTTCGGCCTGTCGCGATTGGACGATGGCCTTTGGCGATTTCAGAACTTTCCGGGTGCCATGCCCTTGGACTTCGACTTCGAGTTTGTGCGCGCCGACGAATCCTTGCTTTCGAAGTCCTGTGAGAAACTCCAAAAGGATCCGGCGTCGATGTTCAGACAGAACCTGATCTGCATGCGCCTGCATCCGGAAGGCACGCGATTCCTGTTGGGTCGAGTCTTGTTCACCTTCGTAGGGGCGGAGGCGACTCGGCGCTTCCTGGAGTCGGCCGACGAGCTAGGCGAAGTCCTTACTGGTGTTTTTGGCCTTGAAGACTTCGAGATCGAAAAACTCTGGCCTCGGGTCGTTGCGCGACACGAGGAAATTGTCGGCGCTGCGGACCCAAAGCCGGATTGAGGCTCAGAGCCCGATCGAATGACCGACGGCGATGCGAATAATGACAGGTGCTCGTTTCCGATGTCGGCCTACGATTCGATCGAGAAATCGAGCCCCGCATTTTTCTGCAGTCGAATGAGTAACGCGTCGCCGAGGGCGGCCGCCGGAGTGAGGATGCCGGGTTGGCTGGTCAAGTCGTCCTTTGCGAGGCAGACAGCACTCTCGGCAAGCATCTTCGAAGTCGAGCCGTAGCCGGGATCGCGATCGCCGGTCACGCGAGCACGCATGTTCTTGGACGCATCCTCGGGATGCCGCGCGTGGAAACGGATATCGAAATAGCCGGCCTCGCGTGCTTCCTTGTCCGGGCCCTCACCTGGCGAGGGCAGCCGAGGCGCGATGATTCGACGCAGAGGTCCGATTGCCATCGCCCCCATCATCGCGCCGCTTCCCGCCGATACGCCAGCAGCCTTTGCGAGGCCGCCTGGTCCCGGGCCTGTCAGCATGACTTCGCTGTACCTGAAATCTTGACCGTAGAGATGGTGAAGGAGTGAGTTCGATCTTCGGACGACCTTGGTATTGATGGCGCCCATGACGAAGGGTGCCGTCCAGGCCGCGAAGTCCTCGTCGTAGGCGGGCATCTTGGGCTCGCCGCGATCTGGCCCGTTCTGATCGTCAGCGGGATTGAGTGCATAGGGTTCGTTCATGACGCGCATGACTTCGGGATCATGACTGGCTTCTTCGACCATATTGATCATGCTGGCAATGGTTCCCCCACTGGCAGCGCCTTTGAATCCGTTGACGCCGAGTTTGATCTCCGATGCCACGACGCCATGTCGCGCCTTCATTTCGTTTTGCAGGAAGAATGTTCCGAGGTCCGAGGGAATACAATCGAATCCGCAAGTGAAGACGATTCGCGCTCCGCTCTTTTTCGCTGTTTCTTCGTGGGCGTCGATCATTCGCCGCATCCAATGGGCCTCGCCGGTGAGATCACAATAGTGCGTGCCCAGCTCCGCGCAGGCGGCGACGAGATGATTCCCATAGAGGGCATAGGGTCCGACCGTCGAACAGATCACTGTGCTGCGGGCCGCCATGGATCGCATTCCGTCCGGATCATCGGCATTGGCGAGAATCGTGGGGAGCGAATCTGTTGGAATGCCGGTTTCGCTGGCGAGGCTTGTTCGGGTCTCTTCGAGTTTCTTGGCGCTTCGTCCGGCGATGGCCCAGCGTAGACTGTCACCGATTCCGTATCGCTCGAGCAGGACCTGGGCGGTGAGCTTTCCGGTAAAACCGGTGGCTCCCCAGACGATGACGTCGAATTCGCGGTCGGGTTCGTGCATGTCCATCTCCTCTTGATTATTTCATTGCGGGCTTTGGGAAGTCTACCATCGCGGGGCGAATTGGGAGACTCGGTTGCTTTCCAGTGTAGCGGCGCGATTTGAGGCATCATGGCGGCGTGATTCGAACCGAAAGAGGAGAAGGTCTTTGATGCGCTGGATTCGACGTTTAGCGACTGCGATGGGTGGGCTCATCCTGATTGTGATTGCGGCCGCAGTGCTGGGACTGAGTGTGCGATGGCTGCAGATCCAACTCTTCTACCAGCCGCTCGGGGGTGAGCGAACGGAAGAGAAGCTCGACTATCTCGACCAGGTGCTCGAGAGCGCCCAGCAGTCCGTGAGAGAAGCGTCGAGCCCCGCGGCGGAGTTCGAGCGTCCGCCGAACTTCGTCATCGTGTTATTCGATGATCTCGGATGGGGCGATCTGTCGAGCTATGGCAACCAGATGATCCGAACGCCGCGGATCGATCAAGCCGCCGCCGAAGGCGTGCGGATGACTGATTTCTATTCCGCGTCCCCGGTTTGCACGCCGTCTAGGGCGGCTCTGCTCACCGGCCGATATCCCGTTCGCTCCCATACACATAACCACGTGTTCTTTGGGGAATCCTCGCCGATCGCGACCGTGCGACGGATGCTTGGGCAAGGCAATGAACTTCCCGTCGACGAGATACTCATTCCCGAGGTGCTCGCGGCGGCCGGTTATGCGACCGGCATGATCGGGAAATGGCATTTGGGTGGCATCCCCGGTCATCTCCCCAATGACTTCGGATTCGAAAGCTACTACGGCGTACTCACGAGCAACGACATGCAGCCGCTTCACATCTATCGGGACCGGGAAGTCGAGGTTCGGGATGAAACGGAGCGCCTGACGCTGGGTGCCTTCCGAGACGAGGATGTCGACATCGAGATGAGGGGCGTCGATCAGCGGACGCTGACGCGCCGTTACACGGATGAAGCGATTGGGTTCATCGAAGACAATCGAGACCGTCCCTTCTTCTTATACCTCGCCCATAGTTTTCCGCATGTGCCCCATTTCGCTGACCCCGAACACGCAGGTGAATCCGAAGGGGGGATCTACGGCGATGTGGTCGAAGATCTGGACCGCAGCACCGGGGCACTGCTCGACGCCATCGACCGACTCGGACTTGCCGAAAATACGCTGGTTTTGATCACGAGTGATAACGGTGCGGACTACAACGGGAGCCCGGGATTTCTACGTGGGCGAAAGGGCGACGTTCAGGAGGGCGGGCAGAAGGTGCCCATGATCGCGCGCTGGCCCGGTCATATCCCGGCGGGTGGGGTGACCGGGAAGATGGCGATGAATATCGACCTCTTTCCGACATTGCTTGGGTTGGCCGGTGTGGGACTCCCGACGGATCGCGACATCGACGGGCGTGACATGGGTGCGCTGCTCACGACCGCAGAAGGCGCTTCGAGTCCCCATACTGAACTCTTCTATTTCCCGGTGCTTAGCGGGAGTCGGCCGGTTGCCATTCGAAACGAGCATTACAAATATCATGTCTCGACTGGAGATACGGGGCGCGATAAGCCCATACTCGTCGATGTTCATCGCGATCAGGAAAACCATAACCTGATTCGCCGAGCCCCCGAACAGGGCGCAGCCCTGGCGAAATCTCTCGCATCTTTCGCCGCAGAACTCGAAGAAAATCCGCGCGGTTGGCGCTAGTTGGCGTGTGTCGGCATGGTCGTCGAATAGCCACTCGACTGTCAGAGGATCAAGTCGTCCGCGCGCGTGAGGGAAAGGGCGCGATCGCTGCGAAGACGAAGACGCCGATCGACAAGAGACAGCATAGGAGTAGGCCTTGTCGATAGGAACCGAGATACGCCTTTGAAGCTGCGAGGAGCGCTGGACCGATGGCGCTTGCGGCTACGATCAGACTCATCTGGATACTCGAGATCGCACCGAGATGGAGCCGGCCAAAAAAATTCGGAATTGCGACATTCAAGAGCGTCGCGAAGAGACCGCTGGCACCGCCCCAACCGCCGATCATCATGAAAAGGAAGGACGTTTCGCCGAGACGCCCAGCGCCGACATAACCGATCGTCTGAAAGGCAAGAAAACTCAAAACGAGAAGCCGGACGGGCACTCGATCCGCGGCCCAGCCCGAGATCATGCCGACGCTCGTACTGACGATGGCGATTGGAATGAAAAGTCGAACGGCTTCGAGTCCCCCGATTCCGGTTTCGAGTCCAAGGTCGACGATGTGAAAAGTGACGCCGGTAAAGACCATGGCCTGGAGCGAGATCGCGAGGGTGACGACCCAGAAGCGCGCTGTGCGGAGCGCTTCTTCGCGAGTGAACTCAGGCTCGTCCACTTCGCGGGAGTCGGTATCGCGTGAGTCGATCGGCGATGAATCTCGAGTGAGGTCGGGTGGGCGACCGTCCATGCGCAGGCCGGACTCCTCGGGGTTCTCTCTAAAGAAGACCAGCGCGACGAGGCTCATGCCGATGCCGACGCATCCGGCGAGGATCCACCAAGCGCCCCGCCATCCGGCGAAATCAATGAAGGCTTGAAGGATGACGGGTGCGATGGCGAAGCCGCCCGAAACGAAGATGCCCGAGACTGCGGAAGCCAGTCCGCGTCGGCGTTCGAACCATTTCGCCATCATCGTTCTCGAGGCCATCGTCAGCATGCCCTGTCCGCTGAAGCGAAGCATCATGAAGCCGACGGCCAGAACCAACGCGGCAGCGGGGGCCATGGTTTCGAATCCGAAGGTCGATCGAAGCGCGCTCGAGACATGGTCGACTTGCGTCATGACGCAGAGTGTCGCGGCGACGGCGAAGCAGGCCGCGATGGCCGTCCAGCGCGCACCGTATCGATCAAGCAGAACACCGCCACGCGGGAGCAGAAGGCTACTTCCCAGGGTGCCAATCAGATAGGTATAGGCGAGGTCGAGGCGGGTGAGTCCGGTGACGCGAATCAGATGGTCGGTAAAGACGCTCACGCCCATGGTCTGGCCGGGAATACTCATGACGATGCCGACGGTGGACGCAGCCACAATGGTCCATCCGTAAAAGAAGGGCCATTTTTCGGGGGCGAAGGGAAAGCGGGCGGGAAGACGATTCATGTCGCCGGCGACCCTAGCAGCGGCGGATTCGTTGGCGAGGTGGCGACGGGAGAAAAGACGTTTGCCCTTTCTTTCCTCTCGCTCGTCGCTCCCTAGAGCGTCTCGAAAAGCAGAACGGCAAAAAGGTCTTCCGGGTCCGTCCAAGACTCGGCAAGCGTCCATCCCGAGTGTTCAGCGAGGTGTGCGAAGCCTTCGATGCTGAATTTGTGGGAAAGCTCGGTGCAGATGCGTTCGCCTGCGCCAAGCTGAATTTCTTCGCCATCAATTTCGACGAGTTGTTGAGTCCGACTTTCGATATGCATCTCGATCCTCGAATCATCGACATTGAATTGCGCATCGTGAACGAAATGATCGAGATTGAAATTCGCATCGAGTTCTCGATTAATGCGCTGCAAGAGATTCAGGTTGAACTCTGCGGTGACACCGGAGGAATCGTTGTAAGCGCGCTCCAGGCGGCCGCGATCCTTGATGAGGTCAATTCCGATTAGAAGCCGACCCGGCGACTCCGTGCGCGTCGCGCCGCGGCAGATCTTCGCCATTTTGCGCAACAAGACCTCGCGACCCTTCTGATCGAAATTGCCGATCGTCGAACCGGGGAAGAAGATCAAATGGGGATGATCGTCGAGTCCGTGTTCGGGAAGTTCGAGTTGGCCGTTGAAGTCGGCGCACACGGGCCAAACCGGCAGATCAGCGTAGCGGCTGGCAATCCGCGCTGCGGCGTCGATCAGGTGGTCGCGGGAGATATCGATGGGCACGTAGGCGGCGGGATTGATTAGGGCATCGAGCAGCACATGGGTCTTGATACTACTTCCGCTTCCCAATTCGATGATGACCGCCTTCTCGCCAATCGCTCGGGCGATGTCCTTCGATCTCGATTCCAGGATGCCGATCTCGGTACGCGTCGGGTAATACTCTTCGAGTTCACAAATGCGATCGAAGAGTTGGGAACCCTCGGTGTCGTAGAAATACTTGCAAGGCAGGGTCTTCGGACTTGCACGCAGTCCCGAGATGACCTCGTTTCGAAGATCCGCGGGCTTGGGATGCAGATCGGTCACGGGCATGGCTCTAGAATCGGAGGGTTGGGCTGTCAAGCGGACTCCTTGGTCATTCGGATCCCCGTGAATTGCCAGCGATCGGGCGCATGAAAGAAATTTCGATAGCTCGCGCGCAGATGCGCTTGCGCACTGGCACATGAGCCCCCGCGCAGCACGAACTGATTACACATGAACTTCCCATTGTACTCGCCGAGCGTTCCCGCATCCGGTCGATAACCGGGGTAGGGGTCATAACTACTTCGCGTCCACTCCCACAGATCTCCAAAGAGCTGCCGTGGCTCACCCGATCCCGTCTGGTTTAGTCGAGAATCCACGCCGGAGGGGCTCTGCTGGTCGGTGGATCCTGTAGTCGCCCTGGACGGGCGGATGGCGGCTGCCTCGGGATGGAATCGTCCGGACTCCGCGAAATTGCCTTCGACGATCCGCCCTTTGCAGGCAACTTCCCATTCGGCTTCGGTGGGCAGGCGCGCGTCCGCCCAACGTGCATAGGCATCCGCTTCGAGGAAGCTGACGTGCGATACGGGTTCGTTGTCTTCGAGATCCCGTTCGCCGCTGAGTGTGAATTCGCTGTAGTCGTTCGCCCCGCCTCGCCAATAGAGTGGGGCGCGCCATTCTTCTCGCTGCACGGCCAACCAGCCTTGGTCGAGCCAGAGATCGGAGCGGTCGTAGCCACCGTCGGCGATGAAATCGCGAAACTCGCGATTGGACACCAGGCGATCGCCGAGTTGACAGGGTTCGATGAAGACCCTGTGTGCGGGGCGTTCGTTATCGAAGCTGAAGCTCGGATCGCCCTGTCCAATTCGGTGAACGCCTTCTGGAATCGTGATCCAATCGAGACCTTCTGTGGAGCCGATGGGATCGTTGCGCGTCCGGAGTGGTGCGCGATAGGCGGGTAGGAGCGGGTTCTTCGAGAAGAGATGCTTGATGTCGGTCAGGATGAGTTCCTGATGCTGCTGCTCATGATGGAGTCCGATTTCAGTCACCCGACACACTTCATCCGCTGCTCGGTCACATGAATCGTTTCGAAGCAGCTCCATCATGTGGTCGTTCACGTAGGCGCGATACTCGAGAACGGTCCGCAGACTCGGCCGTGTGAGAAGGCCACGCTGGGGTCTCGCATGCCGCTCTCCGGCCCCGTTGTAATAGGAGTTAAAGAGGAAGCTGAATTGCGGATGAAAACATTTGTAGTTGGGAGCGTGCGGCTGCAGCACGAAGGTCTCGAAAAACCAGGTGGTGTGGGCCATGTGCCATTTTGCGGGACTGGTATCCGCCATCGACTGGGCGAGGCAGTCTTCAGGATCAAGATTGATGCAGAGTGTTTCGGTGACGTGTCGGATGGCCTGATAGCCATCGGGCATAACGACCGTGAGCGGCCCGTCGTCGGTTGAATCATCGGCCGTTCCGGTGTTGCCGGATCCGAGGGCCGAGTCGCTCGGGTGCTGGGTCACGCTTGCTCCTGCCAGGCGGGGGCATCGGGGAGAAGGAAAGTGTAGAACAATTTATTCGCCCTCGACGCTGAAGTTACCAAGTTTATGCGCCACCTCTGGAATGGGGCGGTGCTCGAGATCCACGCGTCGATTGGCTTCCCGCATCGCGGAATCATTGATTCGACCGATCAGAGGACGAAGCGCGGCGAGGAGTCCTGGATTCTGGGCGCCGGCTTTCGATACTAGAATGACCGCGTCATACGGGGGCAGGGCATCCAGTGGGTCCTCGAGTACCACTAGATCGAAGGCTGCGATTCGACCATCGGTCGAGAAAGCGCTGATCACATCGACATGTCCATCGGAGACAGCCGTGTACATGAGGGTCGAGTCAAAGCTCCGTTCTTCGGCGAATTGCATCGTGTAGCCATCTCGCACAGCGATCCATTCCGGCCGCGAGAAGAATTCATAGTCGCCACCCACCGACAGCGCAGACGAACGGGCAGCGAGGTCTGTGAGGGTTTGGATGCCGAGTGCTTCTGCGCGGTGATCCTGCATGGCAAATGCATAAGCATTTTCAAAACCCAGGGTCCCGAGCGAGAGGATTCCATGCTCGGCCAACAACCAGCGCTTGACTTCCGCGAGAACCGTTTCGGCGTCCTCGGTCTCCTTGCGCTTCAGATGATTGGCCCAGAGCGTTCCCGAGTAATCGACGTAGACATCGATCTCATCGCTGGCCAAAGCCTGGAAGATGACAGTCGACCCGAGTCCATCACGGATGACGACGTCGAAGCCGGCGTCGCCCAGCTTCTCGGCGATGAGCGCGGCGAGGATATATTGCTCGGTAAAGGTCTTTGCCCCGATGCTGACCGTCGGCCGAGTTCGGTCCTCGAACGCGTCGCTGAGAATGGGTGCGGTCGAGAGGCCGACGGCAAAGGCGAAGCAAGCCATCGAGAGCCAAGCGAGGCGCGCATCGCGTCGTGCCGCAGCGATTTCCGCCAGACGAATCAGTCCGTCCAGGGTGATGGCGAGAAGAGCGGCGCCGAAACATCCGAGCAGAACGGCGACGGTGTTCTGGGTTTGCAGCCCGCTGAAAATGTAGTTGCCGAGACTCGTCGCACCGACCGGTGTCGAGAGTGTCGCCATCCCCACGGTCCAGACCGCCGAAGTGCGAATGCCGGCGACGATGACGGGCGCTGCCAGTGGAAAGCGGACGCGCATCAGGATCTGTTCTTCCGTCATTCCGATTCCGCGGGCCGCTTCAACAACGTTGGCGTCGACTTCGAGCGCACCGGTCACCGTATTTCGCAGAATCGGAAGCATGCTGTACAGGATCAACGCAAGTAGCGCTGGAACGACGCCGATCCGGCCTAGAAGGGGAACCATGAGCGCGAGCAGCGCAAGGCCAGGAATGGTCTGCACGATGCTGGCGAGTCCGAGAAGAGGTCCCGCGAGTCGCGGCTTTCGAATGGCGAGGGCGGCAAGTGGGAGCGAGAGGGCTATGCCGAAGATCAGCGCTCCAACGACGAGTAGGACGTGGTTTGCAAAATAGTTTGGGAAATGAGCGAGTTGGGTCTCGAGTTGTGCGGAGTTCACGAGTCGGCTCCCGCGTCCCGGGAACTCTGTGAAGGCGCGGTCCCGGCAATGATCTCTTGGACGCGCAGGGATTGGCGACGTGGCATGTCGAGGAGGCGTTCGACGATCTCGTGTGCGGGGTGGGCGAAGAGTTCACTGGGGCGATCGATCTGAAGAATTCGCCCGCGATCCATCACGGCGATTCGATCCGCGAGAAGAAGTGCCTCCGTCACGTCGTGGGTTACCAGTAGGATCGTGAGGTCGAGTTGTTCGCGCATGGCGATGAGTTCTTGTTGGAGGCTGTCGCGGGTTACCGGATCGACAGCGCCGAAGGGCTCATCCATCAAGAGCAGCTTGGCTTCGGCGGCCAGAGCGCGGGCGACGCCCACGCGCTGTTGCTGACCTCCGGAAAGTTCAGCCGGACGACGGCCTCGGGTTTCTGCGGGGTCAAGGCCGACGCGTTCTAGGAGTTCGCCCACCCGCGATTGAATTCGATCTTCGTCCCAGCCGAGTAGACGTGGCGTGGCGGCGATGTTGTCGGCGACAGTCCAATGCGGAAAGAGGCCGATGCCCTGAAACACGTAGCCGATGCCGCGTCGCAATTGGACGGGGTCGATGTCCTGAGTGTTATGTCCATCGACATAGATCTCGCCCGCACTCGGCATGACGAGCCGGTTGATCATCTTGAGGGTCGTGGTTTTTCCGCAGCCGGAAGATCCGAGCAGGACAACGATCTCGCCGTCAGCGACTTCGAGGGATAAGCGGTCGACTGCGGACGTGATCTCGGGCTCGCGACCGGGGCTGTGAGCGACCCCTGCCGGATACGTTTTCGAGACCTCTCGGATTGAGATCATCGCCTGACCTTAGCCCGTTCGAAGTCTTCCTACTCGCCGTTTCGACGCACTCCGAATTGACTGATCAAGAGTGCACCACCGGTCATCGCGAGACCCTTCAAGAAGAAGGACATTTGAATCGCCTGCATTTCTGCGTTTTCCGTCGTCACCATTTCCACACCGTGGACGGTAAAGGTGACGGGAATGAGGAAGAGGGCGATGAGCCAACCGCCTAGGCGTGCGCCGCGGTTGAAGAGAATCATTAGGGCGCCCGCGAGTTCGACCACGCCGGAGATTAAGACCCAGAACGTCCGGAAGGGGATCGATTCGTGCATGAGCGACGTATACCCGTCGATGTCGGTGAAATGGGTGATCCCGGAAAGGAAAAAGATCAATGTGAAAAGGATGCGCCCCGCCATGCCTACGGCGGGGTGAAGGGGAAGGCGTGATTCATCAATCATGGGGTCATCTCCGTTCGAGAGGGCTGATTCGCGTTGTAGGTTGGTCGCGTCGTCGGTGGCAAACGACTTCGCCACTCTTGCATGCTCACACTGTGAAGCGCGAGTCGCCAGGCCTTCTCTCATCTATCGGCTGGATGGCCTGTGCCGATCCTTTCGACGGCGCGTCGTCTTCCTTTTATGCACCGGGTTTCAGAAACTCGTCATGGGGAATTATTTCGAGGGACAGTTCTTGCTTGTGCGTATTGCGTAGTCGCCCAAATTGCGGATGGTCTTCGAACTCATTCTGCCACATGAAGAAGTCGCGCGACTCGTCCTGTGCGACGCTGAACGATTCGCTCTCGTTGCAATCGGGAGAGCACACCGAGTGATTCTTGATTGGGCAAGGACACGTCAGAAATACCAGTCCGCGAGAAGATGAACGAGAGGTTCTGCTCCGCCGTATTGCGACAGCCTCGGACCCGCGAAGAGTTGTACTCCGAGGGTGATTTCAAAACTGTCGAGAGGCGAATAGCCGAGGCTCGGAACGAATGCCGCGCTGCCGCCGTCGACGTCGATCAGCGTGACGAAATCGCCTCGCAATTCTGGCGTGAGGTCATATCCAATTTGAACGCCTAACTGGTGTTTCGCATTGGTGATGACCCGACTCGACCCGAATACGTCACTGGTTGCGCCGGTCGGATAAGGCCCGGGAACGGGGGCGGGAACGGGTGTGCCGGGAGGCGGGTCCGCCGTCGACTCGAAAAACGGGAGCAGGGTGCCAGCGCGGCCGCGACCGAAGCCAAGCGCATTTCCGTTATAGAGATATTCGGTGAGTAGGTAGAGGCCGGTTCCCACATCCAGATTGATGTCGAAGGAGACAACGGTCTGCCAATAGTCAGGCAGTCTCTTCGATTCGAGGTCGAAGATCTTTGTGACTTTGTGCTTTGGAGAAGTGAAGACTGCTTCAACGCCGATGGCGCCTTGTCCGAGATTGCGCGAAAAATCGAATCCGACAGTTCGGGCGGCTTCGAAAAGGCCTCCCATGAGCGATAAGTCTGCATCCAAGAGGACACCATGGAGTCGCAGTGCCCAGCGTTCGAAGCGCCGGCTCTTACCCGGTGCGTAGACGAATTGGAGGTAACTGAATCCATCGAAATTGAATCGTCCGTCGATGCTGTCGACGCCGGGAGTGATGCCGGGCTCCAGGTTCAAGGGCGGCAGGGCGCTGAAGCGATCGATCGGCGTCCAGAGGCGACCGACGCCCCAGGCGATTCTTTGTCGACCAACGGATAGTTCGAAGCGCTCCGTCTCGACCCGGACATAGCCCCGATAGAGTCGGTGGCGATAGTCATGATGCTCTCCCTGCGAGAGCTCGGCTTCGGCCTGAAGAAATGAGCCAGACTTGAGTCCCGATCCCAATTGGGCTTCGAGCGTGTCGATGCCGCCGAATGAAATTTCGTTGTCGTAGGAAGCAAATGCGGTCAGCCAATCGCTGTAGCGGAAATCAGCTTCGAGTCGAAGTCGCGTGAATCCTTGGAAGACGTCTCGGTCACCGACGAGGTCGAAGGCCGGACAATTGGCGAATAGGGCCGCAACAAGGCAGCTCGGGTCGTTGTCGACGGGGAAGGCGGCGGCGGCGGCCTCGTTGAAATCGTTGGCGTCGGTCTGGCGCGTGTAGAGGGCGAGGTATCGAAGGCTGCCATTGAGCGAAAGCGTGGACTCCGCATTTGACCAGACATCGGTGGCCCTGGTGGGCGACGTCATCGAGATCAAACTGATCACACTCAGCCCTGAAAAGACGATCGTTCGAGCGAATCGTCGAATTGGCAAACGGCAGAGATTCACGTGGAGCTCGGAGCCTTGGTTTCGTCGCCTATGATCTTGCCGTCGCGCAACCGGACGAGACGGCGGGCCGAGTCCATGACCAGTGGGTCGTGGGTGGAGAACAGGAAGGTCACGCCGTCTTCGCGATTGAGCTGAAGCATGAGGTCGAGTAAACGCTGCGCGGTACCGGAATCGAGATTAGCGGTGGGTTCGTCGGCTAACACGATGCTGGGGCGGCTCGCGATTGCGCGCGCGACGGCGACGCGCTGCTGCTGCCCACCGCTCATTTCGAGTGGCCGCTTGTCGCCTAGGCCGCCGAGTTCGACGCGCTCCAGGACTTCATCCGCTCGCTTTCTCCGTTCCTTCAGGGAAATGCCTTGGAGTTCCATCACGAACTCGACGTTTTCGCGTGCGCTGAGCACGGGGATCAGGTTGTAGGCCTGGAAGACAAAGCCGAGCTTGCGAAGGCGGAGCGCAGAGAGGGCCGAAGCCGAGAGGTCGCTGAGCTCGACGCCGTCGAGTTGGATCTTTCCAGAGGTCGGCGTGTCGAGGGCGCCCAAGAGATTGAGCAAGGTCGTTTTACCCGATCCGCTCGGGCCCGCCAAGGCTGTGAACTCGCCTTTTCCAAGAGCCAGACTCACGTCGTCGAGGGCCCGTGTTTCGACACCGCGGGTTTCATAGACCTTCGTGACGTCGATTGCTTCGATGATCATTCGCGTTGTGTCTCCTTGTCTCCGCCGATTGGATGGCTGGTTCGTGTAGACCGACGTCGGATCAAACCTGTCTCAGTGCATCTGCGGGTTTCGCACGGCCTGCGCGAATGGCCGGCCATAGGCTCGAAATGATGGCTGTGAGGGCACCGATCAGAATCGGGGCGACGAGGTCGCTCCGCCGCATCCTGGGCTTCAGAACGGATTCGATTCCGTACTCGTCAAGCGATCCCGCCCACTTCGAAATGTCGATGCCGTCTCCGATGAGCCAAATGCCCAAGAGTGCGAACGCTACGCCTAACACGAGTCCCATCAGTGTTACTATGCTCGACTCGATCACCACCATGGCGACGACACGTCCGCGCTCCATGCCGATGGCACGCATCATGCCTATTTCTCGCGTTCGCTCGAAGACTGCCATCAAGAGGACATTGGCGATTCCGAAGGCCATCGCAATGAAGACGGCGGCGTAGATGATCCACGCGATGGAATCGAAGCTGTCGATCATGTAGACGAGAAGCGGTTCGAGCTGTTCCCAGGTTCGAACTTCTGGACCGCTGCCCAGGATGGATCGCAGCTGTAGGGCGATCGTGTCGACGCGTTCGCGATCTGATGTCACGATGGCAATCTCACTGATCGCGTCGCCCATGCGGACAAGGGCCTGAGCATCATCAAGTCGCATGAAGACAATGCCGTCGTCTAGATCGCGGCCGCCGGAGCGAATCACGCCAGCGATCCGAAAGGCCTGCCCCGTGAGTTCGCCATTCAGGTCCTGGACGGAGAGAACGATCTTGCCCGCGATCTTCGTGTTCAGTCGCTTCGCCAATCGATGCCCGAGCACGACGTGGCGAGGCTCTCCGAGCCACCGGCCCTCCGCGATCGAATCCGCTGCGGTGGAGACGCCTGCCTCGCGGATGGGATCAACGCCGGCGATCGAAACACCGACACTGGCGCGCGGCGACGCGGCGAGACCTTCCGCACGAAGTCGGGGCGCCCAGCTCTCGATCTCGGGGATCTCATCCAACGCACGGGCGATGGACTCACCGCCCTGCATGAGCCGGATTTCGAGCTTGGCATCTTTTTCCCAACCGTCGCCGTGGACCTGGAGATGAGCCAAGCCGCTTTCGATGGCGGTATCCACCATTCCCGCCATCATGCCGAGGTTGATTGCCATGGCGACAATGCAGCCGCCGATTCCGATCGAGATTGCGCTGAGCACGACTGCCGTTCGTCGAGGATTGCGCCAGACATTTCGCCAGGCCATTCGAAGCGTCATCATTCAGAGGCTCCGGAGCGCATCGACGGGATGGGCACGACTTGCCTTGATGGCCGGATAAAGGGCGGCAAGAGCCGCCACGAACAAGATGGTCAGTGTCGATAGAATTGGATTCGAGGGCTCCAACTTGAAAGTCATGACCGCCTGCATTCCGAAGAGCTCGGTGGTCCCCTTGGCGGCATCGCCGGTGAGGGGAATCTCGATACCTTGCAGCCAGGCGAGAAGCGGCAGCGCCAGGGAAAGGCCAATCACGAGTCCAAGTCCTGCGAGGAGCATCGATTCCACGTAGATCATTCGAAACAGCGCCATGGGCTTCAGTCCGAGCGCCAGAACGACGCCGAGCTCGTGCGCACGTTCCAGGATCGCCATCAAGATGGTGTTGAGGATCCCGAAGCCCACGACGACGACCAGGATGGTGAGCGTGATATACATTCCCGCGTCGTCGATCAGAATGAGCTGAACAAGTTCCGGCATCATCTGTGCGTAGGTCTCCAACTCGAGTTCGTCTTCCGCGAAGGAAGTCGCGAGCGCCCGCTCGAGCTCCGCCAGCAGCGCGACGCTCGCGTCGGCGTTCTCCGCGAGGATCGCAACTTCCGTTATGCGATTTTCATAGACATAGAAGTCGCGCGCGGCATCGATATGGACGATTGCGAGATTCTTTTCGAGCCTCGGATCGGGAAGCGCCATCGTGCCCACGACTTCGAAGAGTGCGTAGGCGGTCTCAAGCGAGTAAGCGACACCGTAGAGCAGGACTTCATCGCCCAGCTTGGCGCCCAGCCGATCTGCGAGTCTTCGTCCAAGCACGACCTCGTGGGCTGCGGGATTTGCTTGCGACTTGAGGAAGCGACCCGTCACGACTTTCTCGGCAAACGTCGTGACGTTCCGCTCCTGTTCCGGCGAAACCCCGATCACCATACCGCCCTGACTTCGGTCCTTGATTGAGATCAGAGCGAAGCTCGAGATCCGGGGTGCCCAAGCCCGCACGCCCGCCGTGTTCTCGATGGCCTGCTCGATTCGTCCATCCCAGGGGAGGAACTGTTCGAGGGTCATGCTATGCCGGTAACCCCTTCCAGAGAGGGCGACATGACCGGAGGCCAATCGAACCGCGTCTTCGATTATTTTTTCGTGAACGCCCGAAGCCATCCCGACGGTGAGGATGACGAGAAAGACGGCGAAGACGGTCGCGGCAACCGAGAGGGCGGTCCTGCGTGGATTTCGCCAGACGTTTCGCCATGCCAGGCGAGTCTCTATGCCCACGTCATTCCTTCCGTTTCAGGTTTCTCGTGGTGAAGATATTGGCCTTCATTTCAAGATCGAATTGGATCTCTTCGATTTCGATCGAGGTCGAGTGACCCGGTTTATCCAGCGGCGTCATCGACCACAGATGCGGAACGAAGCGATTGTCGATCTTTCGGAAATTGCTGAATCGCATGGTTCGGAGACGCTCGCCTTCTTCGTCGAAGAAGTCTTGACGTAGTGGGGCACCAGACTCGACGTCCAGCCAGGCGATGATGCTACCCCAGACGACGGCTGTGCCTTCCATTGGTCTGTATTCTACGACGTAGGCCCGGCGATCGACGCTCGTTCCATCTCCCGGATCGATGCCCAGAAGTCGATGGTCGTAGTCGTCGATCTCGCTCGATTCACGCACGAGATCGTCGTTACTGAAATCACTTCCCATCCAGGACTGCAGCATCATCGATGGCGGCACTCGAACCGTGCGTTCGACGCGCGGGATATACATCCAGAGATTCGGGTGAAGTTTGAGGAATCCGGTCCCCCTGTCTTTGCTAGGCGTGTCGATGCGAATGAGCGAGCGGCGTTCGGTACTGTCTTCCCAGGAGTGGAAAGCGACGACCCGATCGCGCGCTAAGCGAGGGGAGGCGACGGTCATCTTGCCTCGGAAGAAAGTCCGATCGCTGCGCATATTGTCTTCCGCCGCGCGCGCGAGATCTTTCGCGACGATGTTGTCGGGCGCTGCCTGCAGGACCATGTTGGTCGATGTGTCGGCGAAGGCGGAATGAGCGGCGATGGCGGTCGTGCCAATTATGAACAGGGTGAGGAAGAGGATTTCGAAGAGCGCGTGGCGTCTTGGCGAGTGAATGGGGAGGACGTTCTGGGTCATGGGCCGGCTTGTCTCCGTCAAGAATTCTTCCGCCGCTCGAGATTGGAATTCAGGCTCGAAGCAACGGGAACGGCGCTGTAAATGGTGGCAAAGGGTCAGGAAATCGGGTTCTTGATTCATTTTCGTCAGTCTTATGCCCCGGTCGGCCAACATCGGACAAGTTCATCATCGCAAACTGACCAGTCAGACTAGCCAGTCATTGGCAATCTTCAACACCGAGCGGAGGAGGGTGAAGCACGTCTGGAGAGGTCGCTCCCGCCCCCCTCGCCCAACCCGTGGCAAGTGTGTTCGGAGGACTCTTCGCATTGTGCCTCATCCATCCTGCGATCGACTTGATCTTGCTAGCGTTGTTTCATGAGCCAAGCATCCACCCAGAATGTCGAAGCCACTCGCCTTGACGGCTATCTGGTGTTTCTTTTCTTCCTGCTTTCGACGGCCACTCTTTTTGATGGCTTCGATAACGCGATGCAGAGCTTCGCTGCCCCAGATGTTCGCGCGACACTCGGGATCACGCGCGAACAATGGGGGTTCGTCTCCGGCGCCATCCGGGCCGGCGTCATGCTGTCCTTCGTTTTCATGCTCACGGCGGACCGGCTGGGGCGTCGCACGCTCTTGATGATGACGGTCGTCGGTTTCACGGTGTTCAATACCGCGACCGCCTTCGTGACCACACCGACGCAGTTCGTGTTATGTCAGATGCTCGCACGACTCTTCCTGACGGCCGAGTACTCGCTCGCGATCATTGTCGTCGGGGAGGAGTACCCAGCTCGTCTTCGCGGGCGTTCCATCGCGATTTTGACAAGCCTCGCGACCGTGGGCGTGATGGTCATGGCCAAGGTTCAGCCCTATGTCCTACTCGACGAAGGGGACCCGTCAAACTGGCTGCACGGGCTCGGTGTCGCGATGGTCACGGGGGTACAGGCCGCCCTCGGGTTTGACGCTGACGATTCGAGTTGGCGCGCCCTTTATGTCCTGAGCGCCTTCCCGCTCATTCTCGTGCTCTTCTTGCGACTCGGAATGCGCGAAACCCGTCGATTTTCTGCTGTCGAGCAAGATGCTCCGGCCGGCTTAAGGGAAATGCTTCGTCGTGTCGGGGAACCCTGGTCGCCGCGCTACCGGCGTCGAACGCTGATCGTCACGCTGCTCTGGAATTGCGTCCATCTCGTAACGGGTCCTTCCGTCGTCTACTGGGTGATCTTTGCGCGAGAGGATCTCGGTCTGACAACGGCCAATGTCGGCGACATTGTCTTCTGGGGCTATGGCGGCGGTGTTCTCGGGCATTTCGTGGCCGGTTATCTGATCGATCGGCTGGGTCGAAAATGGACCTGCTCGGCGTTCTATGTCGCCGCTGGAATCTCGATCTATTTGCTCTATCACGTGCCGACGCTGTCCGGTCAGTACATTTGGATGTTCTGCACCGTCTTCAGCTTTGGCGCGGCGATCACGGCGACCCATGTCTATGCCAGCGAACTCTTTCCGACGGAAATCCGCGCCACCGGATACGGTTGGACCACGAACCTCGCCGGGCGTGTGACCGAGGTCATCACACCCATGGTGATCGGATTGCTGATCGCGCCGTTAGGCGGAATTCCAGCGGCGATCGCAGTGGTTGCGGTGGGCCCGATTCTGGGTGCTCTACTGGTGCTCCGCTATGCGCCCGAAACCAAGGGCATGACCCTCGAAGAAGTTCAGGCGCATCTCGCCACGGATGGCGATCCGTGACGGGCAGCGCTCATTTTGGATTGGTGGCCAATCGGCTCAAGGCCAAGTCGAAATAGTCACGCATATATGACTTTTTGACACTCGCGGGAACTTGTGAAGGTCCATTTCTAACGCAGATAACTTCCTCGAAAACCATCTTGGGTTACAATCTCGATTCTGGGTTCTTGGATCGCGTGAATTGGGGTTGGTATTGAGCGCTTCGGCAAGCGGAGAGAAGGACGCATCGCTTGAGGCGGGTCTTCCCGGAATGAAACCGCGAATCGCCCTGCGTGATCAGTACATCGCTTCGCCGCTCTTCGATTGGTTCTTCATCCTCGCCAGTCCACTCCTGGCGGTTGCAGCGGTTCTTGGCGCGGCGGAAGTGATGCCTGCCGTTCAAGTCGAATATTACGTGATTGGTTATATGGCGGTCGGGCATCATGTCCCGACGATGTTGCGCGCGTACGGGGATCCCGACGAGTTCAGCCGCAACCGTTTTCAATTGATGGTCATCCCACTCTGTGTCGCGCCGATTGTTCTGGGCCTGACCATGCTCGATTCACGGCTCTTGACCCTGATCTTCGTCTGGGATCAATACCATTTTATTCGTCAGCATTATGGCTTCATGCGCATCTACGACGTCAAGGCGGGTGCGAGTACCGAACTCGACACGCGACTGGACCAGTGGCTTTGTTATTCGTTCTTTGCCTGCATCCTCACCCATAGCGGCTTCTATGGATATATGTACGCCGACGCCTTCTATAATCTGGGCATCGCCTTCCCGGATTGGTTTGTCGTCGGTCTGGAGAATGGCTCGCTTGGGTTGGCGATCGTCGTTGGCATCCTTTATCTGGCCCGGATGCAATTCCGTGTCGCTTCTGGCCTGCCGATTGCGAAACTGAAGCTGGTGCTCTTCGCGACGAGCGTGGGTGTCTGGTACTACTCGTACGTCCTCTTATCCAACGGATTCCTGAGCTACGCCATTTCGAGTCTCTTCCACTGCCTGCAATACGACGCTTTCGCCTGGTACTACAATCGCGCAAAGGCAAGGTCGCTTACGCCGACTCGAAGCAACGCCATCTTCCGTTTGATTCATGAAACCCGGTATTTCTATTTCTATGTCGGCGCGATTGCCGCGTACGGACTCTTCTCGGTCTTCGGCAAGGAAATTTCCCTCGTGGCCATCCTCGCGCTGAATACGACGACTGGCCTTCTCCACTACTACTTCGATTCGTTCATTTGGCGAGTTCGTCGCGCAGAATTCAGAAAGTACCTCTAGATGCCGGTCTCTCCGGGGAATCGACGGATCCTGGCACTCATCGTCTTCGTCGGCCTCTGCATCCTGGCGGGCTTTGCCGAGAAGCGCGTCCTGATTCCCTTTGCGGAATCGAGATCGCCGGCAGATGAGGTGATGTACTGGGCGAGGCACGTCGAACGCAATCCCGAGACAGCGGCGTCGCATCTGCGCGCGGGTCTCGCCTACGCGAACGCGGGTCAGCTCGAAGAGGCCAATGATGCCTTTTCCCAGGCGTTGATCCTCGACCCATCCTACGACGCCGCAGCCGTCGGGCGATATGGGGTGGACGTTCAAAAGGGCGGACGGGATCGTGCACTCGCCAAGCTCGATCGCTATGCGCGGGACAATCCAGGATGTGGAGTGTGCTGGCAGAATCTTGCAGCCGAATATCTCCGGCTGCAGAAATTGCGCGCAGCCCAGTCCGCCGTCCAACATCTATTGGCCAGTGACCTGTCTTTGGATGCCGGCATGTACAGCGTGGAGAACATGGAAGTCGAAGCCCTGGTCCTGGCGGGTCGGGTCTACGCGGCGCGTGGAGATCGTCCTCGCGCAATCGGGTATTTCCGCGATGCCATCGAACGCGAGCCGGGGGATCTGCGCGCCTATATCCTGCAAGCCAAGAATCTACTGGCCAAGCAAGAGCCGGGGCGAGCGCTCATCGTACTCGATGCCGCGGAAGCCCACGCGTCGGAGAGTCCCCGAATCCAGCGCGAGATCGAGCGATTGAGACGCCGCGCGAACCAGGTTCAGAAATGAGACTGCGCGCAATCGGCTCGGGCCATCGACCGTTCCGTGTCGGTCGGCGTACATGACCTCGATAGGCGAACCGCGCGTGGGTGTTTTACCCTCCGAGCTCGGTCGTTCGCGCATCCCAGCCCTCGATGGCCTGCGCGGACTCGCGATTCTCTTGGTCATGGTCTTTCACGCGCTCGATATCCAGCTCGATGCGATTCCGTTTCCGGCGATACATGCGATCGCCATCTCGGGATGGTCCGGGGTGAGTCTCTTCTTCGTGCTCTCGGGTTTTTTGATCACTGGGATCCTGCTTGATTTGAATCCCGTGCGCCGAAGTCTTGGTCATTTCTACGCGCGTCGTGCCCTTCGCATCCTGCCCCTCTACTACGTCACGCTCTTCATCTTCTTTTATCTGATCCCGCGTGAGTCGTTCCCGCAAATGGCCTGGCACGATGACCGGGAGATCCTCTACTGGACCTTTCTCCAGAACTGGGCGATGGCAGCGCGTGGCTCCTTCCTGAATGCCCCGAACTTGAATCATCTCTGGTCGCTCAACATCGAAGAGCAGTTCTATCTGTTCTGGCCGCTGCTGGTTTTTGGCTTGAGACGCCGGCGTCTGCTCTGGCTATGTGGGGGGCTCGTCGTCGGATGTCTCGGACTGCGCGTGCTCCTCTTAGTTAATGACGCACCTTGGGTTCCCATCTACATCATGACGATTACGCGCATGGACGACCTGGCAGTCGGCGCCGCAATCGCGTGCATTCTCCGCAGTCCAAACGGACTGCAGTCGATCCTCCCTGTTGCACGGGTGGTCGGTGGCCTTTGCGCGATCTATGTCCTGACTGCAATGGTGATGACGGGTGGCTTCCTGCTTCGCAGCGATTGGACGCTGACGGTTGGGTTCAGTGTGGCCTCGCTTGGTTTTGGAAGTGCGCTGGTCGGCGTTTTGTCCGCCCAGTCGGGAGGACTGGCGACGCGCATCCTTTCGAATTCAATTCTGCGGGCTTTTGGAAAATACAGTTATGCACTCTACGTGGTTCATCTGCCGATCGTGATTTGGTTGATGGTCCCAAATGGTGCGAATGCCGGTTGGTCCGGGACGGCTCTGTATCTCTGGCACCTCGGCGTAACGATTGCGCTTTCATTCGCCGTCGCATTCATCAGCTGGCATGTGCTCGAGTATCCATTTCAGAAATTGAAGAGCCGCTTCGGTTGAGATGCCGATACGGCGTCTTCCTGCCCGGTCAACTCGTTAGTCTCGGGAGTTCTCCGCGATCCAACGTGTGATGACCTGGTCGAGTACGGCAAGAGGCAGCGCGCCCCCTGCAAGCACCACATCATTGAACGCACGTAGATCGAAGTCCTCCCCGAGTTCGGTCTTGGCACGCGCGCGGAGTTCGAGGATTTTCAGCTGGCCCATCTTGTAGGCACAAGCCTGGCCCGGTGCGACGATGTATCGCTCGATCTCTGCCGTGGCGTCGCCGCGCGGGAGCCCCGCATTTTCGATCATGAACTCGATCGCGCGTTCCCGAGTCCATCGCTTGGAATGAATTCCCGTGTCCACGACCAGGCGGACGGCTCGAAAGAGTTCCGCAGAGAGCGCGCCGAGTTCATCGTAGGGTGTTTCGTGAAAGCCCTCTTCGAGGGCGATTCGTTCGGCGTAGAGAGCCCAGCCTTCTATGAACGCGGTCATCGGCATAAAGCGGCGGAAGAGTGGAAGATCGGTCGTCTCCATAGCCAGCGCGATCTGTAGATGATGTCCGGGGACCGCTTCATGGAAAGCCAGCGTGCGCATCCGGAAGCGCTGAATCTCGGAGACATCCCTCAGGTTGACGGAGAAGACGCCGGGCCGGCTGCCGTCGAGGGAGGGTGGGTTGTAGTAGGCGCCGGCGGATCCGGCTTGCTTGAAGATCGGGACTCGCTCAACTTCGACAGAAGCCTTGGGAAGTCGTCCGAAGACTTCGGGTAGCCGAGACTGGACGTCATCGATGATCGAGCGGTAGTCGTCAAGAATTGCCTCACGTCCAGCGTCCGAGTCGGGATAGAGAAAACGCGCATCGCGATTCAGTTCGAGCAACCGGGCGATCGGTTTGTCGGTGGGATGCCCGGTGGCGGCGAAGATCTTGCGCATTTCGTCATGGATTCGCCTTGTCTCGTCGAGTCCGATCTGATGGATTTCATCCGCGCTCTGATCCGTCGTCGTGTGCCACTTGAGCGCCCAGCGGTAGTAGGAGGCGCCATCCGGATGCTTCCATGCACCATCGTCGTCGCTGGCGTCGGCCGCGAGATCCGAAAGTGTTGCGGCGAGATTCAGGTATCCGGGCTGGACCTTTGTGCGAATCAACTCTTCGAGATCACTCAGCAACTCCTCACGTCTTTCGTCAGGCAGTTCCGAAATTTCGCCAAGAGAGTCTGAAAGCTTCGTGTAGAGAACATTCTCCCGAACAGGGGTCGCAGCGAATGCTTGGGTTTCTTCACGGACCGCTTCGAGTACGAAGCGCGGTGGCCGGTAGCCACGTTTGGCTCGAAGGGTGACGGATTCGCGCATCTGCTCGAGGGCGAGTTCGAATTTTTCGACCCGTGCCAGATAGTTCTGGGCATCGGCTACGTCGCTCACCTGATGAATGTTGACGAGGAAATCCGGCAGCCCGGACTGGGCGCCATTAAATTGATTGAGCGGGTAGGCATGGTTGAGAAAAGTGCGTCCGGCGATCTGGGTTTCAAGCAGCCAATCGAGCGCGTCGTAGGAGAGGCGTTTGTCAGCGTTCATCATTTGGGGATGGTAGGCGTGCAGTCCCGACTGGATTTCTTCTAGCTGATCGAGCAGCGCTACTTCACCCGCAAGGGAGTAGTCCTCAAGATCATCGGAATAGTAGTCGAGATTGTACGCGTCAAGTGGCCGCGCGTAGGAAAGCAACATGGGATGCTTACTCGCGACGGAAATGAAACTACGCAGAAAGAAATGATCGATATTCCGGGGCGTTCCCCAAAGCAGGGGAACCAAGAAGATGGCTGCTGCGACGGAGAGAGTCGCGATGAGAATGACGATGCGTTGGAGCGTTCGAGTCACGGGAACTCCCTGGCGTATTAGTTGGGTAGTGGGTTCGGCTGGGCAGTCGGATCGGGCGTTGCATCGAGCTGCCATAGCTTCGACATCACCGCAATGCAGGTGATGATGGCAAACATGGCCGAAGACGAAATCAAAAGAGCGCTCTCGGGTCCGTAGTTCGTTACGAGGAATGCGCTCAAGAGGGCTCCGAGGGGCCCCGAGCCCATGAAGGAAAAGCTGTAGAAGGCCATGACCCGTCCGCGCTGATCCGGCGGCGCATTTTCCTGCATGATGGTTCGCGACATGCTCATCGCGATGCCGCCACAAGCGCCCCAACAAAAGATCAAAGCCAGCAGCGCTGGGAAACCATAAAAAATTCCCGGGGCTCCAAGCATCACACAACCGATTCCCTGCGTAATCAGCAAAGCTCGGCCCTGTCGATGCACGTCGCCGAAACGCAAGAGGAGAAAGATCGTCGTCACAAGTCCGATGGAATTCGTGATGTTGAGCAGTGCCAGATCCGAAGAGTCGCCACCGTAGACTTCGCGGATCAGGATCGGAAAGGTCACGATATAGGAGCCCATGAAGAAGGTTCCCATTGCCACGTTCTGAAGCATCACGATTCGCATCGGCGCGGATCGCAACACGCTGCGTCCCCCATCGATGATGGAAGTCGTGATTTCACCGACCAGGGAGCGCTGCCGCCGGGTGGTGGGGCGCGGGCGGACGAGGACGCGACGGAATGCGAAAACGCCGAGCATGAGTGCGCTTAGTTGGAAGAAGATCACCAGGGTCGGGCCTAGAGTGTCTGCGAAGCCGGCGAGCGCAAAGCCGAGTATCTGCCCGCCGAATTGCATCAGCATGGCCTGCGCGACGGTTCGCTGGACCTGCGCGCCGGCGACTTCGCTGAGGAGGCCATCGCGGGCCGGCGTCACGAAAGCTTGTGCGCACCCCATCATGACGGCATAGCCGAGCATGACTGGATAGCTGAGCGTGCCGAAGGCGAGCACACCGATGAGGAAGAGGGGGGCGATGGCGGAAAGCGATTGTGAAATCAGCAGCAATCGCCGGGTGCCGTACTGATCGGCGAGACTTCCTCCCAGCAGCAGGAGAAGCGTGCTCGGCAGCAGTAGGGCGATCTGCGCGAAGCCGACGTTGGCCGGTGACTCCTCGAGCACCATCGTTACCAACCAGGCGAAGAGCACGCCCTGCATTCCGAAAGCGAAAAACCAGCTACCGGAGCCGAGCAGATAGAATTGGCGAGAGTTCAATGGAAGAATTTTCTTGTCTTGGATGGGCTCGCTAGCCTAGCGGGCTTCGCCCAGACGCGGAGGCCCCGCCGCCCGACATCGGATTATTGTTCTTTTCGGAGATAGACCCGGTCGGAAAGCTCAGACCGACATGCGCATGGATCTTAGGGTGGTCTCTGGCGAAGAGATCGTTCAAGGCGGTTGCGCTGCGTGTGATCTCCGATCACGCCGATGGGTGTGTGGTCGGAGGGTTCGCCCGCGATGGCTGTCCTCCCCAACGTGAATTCTGCGAATAACAGCGCTACCAGCATCCAAATGACATTTGCTCGAAGTCGTCTCAGGCGGCTTCTGCGAATCGTCTTACCCATTTCGTTTACTCCTTCTCTGCCACGCAAAAACGCACAGCCTCACGTCACCGGCCCCAGACGGGCCGTGCCGCCGCCGATCCAGCCCCGAGTCTCACTACAGCCACAGAGGGGTGTCGGCGTCCAGACCAATGCGGAATTCGTGCGAGACGCTTGGAGGCTTTGGCAACGTCGGTGACGTGATCGTTCGGGTCTCTGTGGCCACCGTGACCGTCGAGCCAAGCGCGAGCGGCGCGGCCGTCGAAACTAACGAGGGGCGCAGGGATGGGGTGGTCGGGAGGCGCACAGTGGGCGCTGGATCGTCGGGAGGCTAAGGTCGCCTTCCATGGCTTCTTGGCATTGGTTTGGCAATCTTCATCGCGCCGTCTATCGAGCGACGAATGGACGCGTCGGCGCCCAATTGGTGGGTCGACCCATGTTGCTTTTGACCACAACCGGTCGGAAGAGCGGCGCGCCTCGTACGACGCCTCTTTCTTACCTACGCGACGGAGACGATTGTGTCATCGTGGCTTCGAATAACGGCGCCGATCGACACCCCGCCTGGTGGCTTAACCTGGAAGCCTCTCCCAATGCCCAGATCAAGGTCGGACGCGATGGCTGGGACGTCGAAGCGGTCGTGGCGAGTGGCCGTGAGTACGATCGGCTCTGGCCGATGCTCCTCGATTACAATCCCCAATATGCCGGCTACGCGGCAAAGACCACTCGAAGTATTCCGGTCGTGATCCTTCACCGCAAAGAATCTTGACAACGCATGAGTCCGCGAGGCGGACTCGGGGGTGATGGACGTGGGAGCTTCGAGGGTCACGGTTCCTGAGCTAGAAATATTGGACGCCGTGACCACTTTGCGAGGTATGGTCCGACGAACGGATTGGACACGAAATGGGTCGAGTACAGGGGAAGGTTGCGATTGTCACCGGGGCTGCGTCCGGTCTGGGGGAAGCCGATGCTCGCGGCCGAAGGCGCGACCGTCATTCTCACGGATCTCAACGAAGCACGGGGAAAGGAAGTCGCCCATGGGCTTTTCGCCGAGTTCATTCACCAGGACGTTTCGCAAGAGGAGGGTTGGTCCGCGCTCGTCGATCACGTGATGGATCGCTACGGGGGTCTCGACGTACTCGTCAAAATGCGGGGATCGCCATCATTGCGAACATTGAAGAGACCACGACGGACATCTGGCGTCGAACCCTCGCGGTCCATCTCGATGGCACCTATTTTGGCTGTCGCTACGCACTGCCCGCCATGGTCGGCAGCGGCGGCGGCTCGATCGTCAATATGTCCTCGACCGCGGCGCTGGTCGGGATCCCTCCCTACTTTGCCTACTCGGCGGCCGCCCCCTATTCGGAACTGAACCCTCTCGGCACCGCGCGAATCGCGCTCTACCCCTCGGACCTCGACGCCGACCCCGAAGAGCTTCGGGCAAGCGGCGTCGAAATCATCGGCTCGCCCGCAACGGTTCTCTGGAACGACCGCCCGAGTTCGCGCTTCGTCTGCTTTAAGGACCCGGATGGGACCGTGCTCTAATGGGTCCAGAATCTCGCTTCGTAAGGCTTCCGAATCTAGATGGAGAATCATGATCGCACTTCGAGGCTAACGTTCACTTCAACCAATTAGAGAAATGCATGCCAATCGCCGATTCTGATCTACCTCCTTATCCCTTGAATGAAGTGCTTGCGAAGCCCTTTCCGGAACGGATGCGACTGGTCTGCCGCATGTGGGCGCTGCAGATCACGGCGACACCGTTCTCGGTCGTCGTCCTCTACTGGGTCAAATACGGGCTGATCTTTTTCGGGGGTTGGGCCTTCTTCTGTTCATTCTCGGATCCGTATCCCGGCTTTCTTTCGATCGGTAAGTGGGCGTTCTCGGCCATCGCCTTTCAGAAGGCAATTCTCTGGGCGCTCTTCTACGAATCGTCTGGCCTTGGCTGCTCCTCCGGCCCGATGAACGCCCGATTCTGGCCGCCGATGGCTGGATTCCTCCATTTCCTTCGGCCGGGTACGACGAAACTCCCGCTCTTTCCCGGATTGCCCATCGTCGGCGGGATCCGTCGGACCTGGCTCGACGTCGCTCTCTACGCGGCGAACATGTTCCTGTTGTTGCGCGCACTCGTCGCTCCAGAACTGAGCTTCGAGCTGCTGCTTCCGTCCTTCATATTGATTCCCCTGTTAGGCATTCTCGACAAGACGCTTTTTCTGGCCGCGCGGGCTGAGCATTTCTGGATCGTGCTCGCCTGCATGACTTTCGGTCGCGGCGCCGGCGCCGCGGCTGAGGTCTGGATCGCCGGGTCGATGATCGTTTGGTGCTTCATCTGGTTCTGGGCCGCGACTTCGAAACTCAATCATCATTTCCCGAGCGTCATCATGGTCATGATGAACCAGGGCCCCTTTTTTCCGGCCTGGCTGAAAAAGCGCCTCTTCGTCTCGTTCCCCGATGACTTGCGGCCCTCTAAAATGGCCACGTGGATGGCTCATATGGGCACGGTCGTTGAAATGTCCATTCCCTTCGCGTTGCTCTCGAGCGAGAGCGCGATCTTTACGGCCGCCGTGCTTTTAGTGATGACTGGTTTCCACGGCTTCATCGCTCTCAATAATCCAAGCGGCATGCCGGTCGAATGGAACATCATCATGATCTACGGCGGCATCTTCCTTTTCGGATTCAATCCCGACACCAGCGTCCTCGCGATCGCCGAAGTGCCGCTACTCGCGGGATTCCTCGCCGTCTTTCTCATCGCGATTCCCCTCTACGGAAATTTCGTTCCGAAACACGTCTCGTTTCTTATGGCCATGCGCTATTACGCCGGCAATTGGGCCTACTCGGTCTGGTTCTTTCGCGGGGAATCACAGAAGAAGCTGAATAAGTTGACCAAGGCCGCGGTGACGATGCGCGAACAGCTCGAAGGCATGCTCGACGACAGCGAGGCCGTCGATACGGCCATGATGATGATGCCGTCGATCCGTCTGATGCATTTGCAGGGGAAAGTCCTCCACGGGACGATTCCCCTCGCACTCGGCGATGCCGGTGATGTCGACGATTACGAATGGATGGAGGGCGAAGTTGTCGCCGGGCTCGCGCTCGGCTGGAATTTCGGAGATGGGCACCTCAACGACATGCAGCTACTCGAAGCGATTCAGGAACAATGCGGCTTCGAACCGGGCGAACTGCGAGTCATCATGGTCGAATCACAGCCGCTCTTCGGACGAACGATGTCCTGGAAGATCGCCGATGCGGCGACCGGCCTCCGCGAGCAAGGCGAAACCGAGATCGCGCCTCTACGCGAGTATCAAGCCTGGCCGACCGGGGCGATGGCCGAAGCGTTCACCCGCGACTCGCACGATTAGCGGATCAATCTTTTCGGAGACGGTGTGTTTCATGAGTCGCCTTCGAGGCCTCCGATGTGGACTCTTGCGACACATTCTGCCGCCGGTTGGTTGGCGACCTCCTAAGTGAATCGGCGTCTCGTGTTATGCGGAAAACAGATCCTCAAGATGACTTGAATATAACCTGGCGCGAACGGGTCCATCGCTTGAATGGGTGCTTCTGGAAAACCTCAACGAATTCAAGCACCTAGTAGTATGCGGTGCCAAGCGAGAGCTGGAAGATCAAACGAAGAACGATGGAAGAAGGAGTGCCTGGCCCAGAAAGCGGCTTAGGTTGAAACCCAAAACGGTCTCTTAGCGAAGAGCGGTCCTTGTCCGTGATATTTTGACGACCTACATTCGTGCGAACAGATCGATGGGCAATTTCCACCGACTTCCGTCGCCGTTTGCGGCCGGGCTGTAGATGCGTCGCGTGGTTTACCACTCACAAAGGAGTATGCGAGATGAATGGATCGAACGAGAACGCACGAAGATGGGGGCAGAGGACTGTGAGCGGGCTCCTCATGCTGGGGCTCATCCTGGGCTTCGCGCTGTCTGCCAGCGCCGACTCCCATCAGGGTGGCTGGAAGACGACGGGCTGGATCGGCTACGAAGGCCAGGGTGAAACGGACCTCGACGTCACGGACACCCAGGACCCTGAGTTCGATTTCTGGGATATTGGCGGAGGCCTCAAGTCACAGACGATGCTCGGAGACTCGGTCTCAATGTCGGTCGGGGGCGACTACCGCGTCGTGAGTTACAACTTCGATGGTTTCGGTGATTTTAGGGATCCGTGGGGCACGATTCACGTGTTCCGCTTCGATCCGATTTTTGTCTACAAAATGGACGAAAAGTGGTCGCTGATCGGGGGGCCGAGCTTGCAGCTGTCCGTCGAAGCCGGAGCAGATGTCGGCGATTCGTTGACGGGCGGCGGCGTTGCGGGAGTTCGTTACAAATGGAGCGAGACGCTGAGCATCGCCCTGGGACTCGTGGTCACGAGTCAGATCGAGGATAGCGCCAGATTCCAGCCATTCGCGCTCATCACCTGGGGAATCAGCGACAATCTCTCGTTTGACGTTAAGGCCAGGAATTCGCGCGGCGGCGAGTTTCGGCTCAGCTATGCGCTCGGAGACAACTGGAAAATCGGCATCGGCGGGGGCTTCCGTCGCGAGCGATTCAGGCTCGACAATAGTCTCGGCGGCAGTGCGGATCAAGAATTCCAGCGTGGCAAGGGCGGTGTCGGTGAAGAAGAAGCCAAGGTCGTGAACCTGAGCGTGGCGTATGCGTTCAGCGAGACCCTGTCTCTTGAGGGCTACGGCGGAGTGACGGTGGACGGGGACTTCCGGCTCGAAGACGAGTACGGTAAAAAAATTGCCAAGTCCGACTACGACAATAGCGGCTACGGCGGGCTCAGGATCAATTTCGGATTCTAATCGCACGTTCGTCGATGGCAGGTGCCATTGGGCTTTTTGCGTATAGACTCCGGCGCCCAAACTTCCATTCGCTCAGGAGCTTCTAGATGCAAATCGCCGAGGTGCGTACCCTCGCCGTGTTTCCACTCGCTCTCGCATTGATCGCGGGCCCGGCGTTCGCCGAGAGCGAACCGGCCCGAGAGCCGTCCGAATGGGCACCGCCTAAATCAGGCACCGGCGAAATGGACCAGACCACGCTCAAGACCGGCGAGACGCTGTATGGCAAGTTGGACCGGCTGCGAGACCGCAAGGTGTACTTCGACAGCGACGGATTTGACGACCTCGATTTCAAGTGGAGCAAAGTGAAATCGATTCGCCTCCCGTCTCTGCACATCTTTCGCTTGGATCACGGCGAGGTGACGGGTACCGCCGAAATGCGCGGAGACAGGGTTCGCGTGCGTACGAGTCGCGGTGAGATCATCGAGTTTGCGCGAAGCGAAATCGTCAGCATCACCGAGGGCGGCGAGGAAGAGAGCAGCTATTGGTCGGGTGAGGTCGGCGTGGCTTTATCCGTGCGCGACGGCAACACCGATCAGGTCGACGTCTCTGGCGACGTTCGCATCAAACGCGAAACTGGACTCACGCGTTGGATCAACGACTATCGCGGAGGCTACAGCGAGCTGGAGGGAGACACGAATGCAAACAACCACCGTGCGGGGACGAAACTGGACATCCATCTGACCCGCCGAGCCTTTCTGACGGTCCCCACAGTCGAGTACTTTCGCGACGAGTTCCAGAACATCAAGATGCGACTCAGCCCCGGAGTTGCGCTGGGTTACCAGTTCGTGGATAGCGCCGTGGTGGAGTGGGATGGGTCGGTCGGTGGCGGCCATCAGTACACCGAGTTCTTCGACGGTCCCGACAGCGATAACGACTTTGCGGCCGTTGTAGAAAGTAAACTCGAGATTGACATCACCTCGGCCATCGAGCTCGACAGCCGATACAAAGTTCAGATCGTGACCACCGATCTGGATAAGACGAGTCACCATTTCGAGACCGAGCTCTCGAATGATATCTGGGGTCCCGTCGAACTCGATATCACCTTCATCTGGGATCGGATCGAGAAGCCGGTGGCCGACAACAGCGGCGATCGGCCGAAGTCGGACGACTACCGCCTGTTGGTGGGTTTTTCCGCAGATTTTTGATCCGCTAGCGATCGCCGGTTTCGACCTCGAACGCGCGTTGGTGCATAGATCGGGACGAGGCTTGGGATCTACCCTTTTCACGATTATCATAATCGCCACACTATGGGACATATAATGCAGAGTCGAACAGCGATAGAACCTTAAGCTGCGCCTGCGGCGTGTGGCGTTAATAATTAATGAGTTGACCAGATCGCTCTTCAGGAAAAGGTGAACCGCCCCGGTTTTCCCGGAGACTCATTTAGTTGAGTCCAGCCTCCTTGGCCGAACCTTCCTGCCTTTCGTAGTACATCGCCTCGAACNGGCCTTGAAAAGGCCGAAGATCGTCTCGGCCATCGCGTTGTCGTACGAGTCGCCGACGGTGCCAACTGAGGGTTCGACGCCAGCCTCGGCGAGCCTCTCCGTGTAGCGGATACTCAGATATTGAACTCCGTGGTCGCTGTGGTGAATGAGGTTTTCGTTGTCGGGCCGAGCGTGAAGAGCCTGTTCCAAGGCATCGAGAGCGAGATCACTTCTCAACGACTTCGACACACGCCATCCAACGATCCGCCGTGAGAAAACATCCGTCACGAAGGCGACGTAGACGAATCCGACCCAGGTCGCGACATACGTTATGTCCGCCACCCAAAGCTGGTTGGGGCGATCGGCTGTGAAGTCGCGTTCTACGAGATCTGCCGGTCGCTGTGCGTCTTCATCGACGATCGTGGTCTTCTTGTACTTGCCGCCTCGAATAACGCCGTGGAGGCCCATTCGTCGCATTAGACGTTCTACGGTGCAACGGGCCACGACAAAACCTTCGCGGTTCAGTTGCAGCCAGACCTTGCGGGCTCCGTAGACCGATCGGTTCTCCTTCCAGACTCGTTCGATCTCTTCACGAAGCCAAGCATCACGAACCCATCGCGCAGGCAACCTGGTTGGATCGGCCTGTCTGGATTTCTGTTCGTGGTAAGTCGACGGGGCGATCGGCAGAACGCTGCAGATCGGCTCGACCCCGTACTTGTCTCGATGATCGTCGATGAACTCCACCATCACCTCGGTCGGCGGTCGAGCTCCGCCTGTGCGAAATAGGCGGACGCCTTCCTGAGGATCTCGTTCGCTCGGCGAAGCTCTCGATTTTCTTTTTCGAGATCCTTCATCCGAGCCCGTTCATCGCTCGTCACACCGGCTCTAGAGCCGGTGTCCACTTGGACCTTCCGCACCCAGGCGCGGAGGGTCTCAGGCGAGCAACCGATCTTCTCTGCGATCGAGCGGATCGCTTCCCACTCCGAGCCATAGTCGGCCCGATGCTCTCCGAGCATCCGAACTGCCCGCTCCCGTACCTCTTGTGAATACCTGTTTCTTCGTCCCATGGCTCCATCCTCTCAAGAAATGGAGCCTCCGGCAATCCCGGGGCGGTTCAAAACTGTCTCTTAGCCAAGAGCCGTCATTGTCCAAAATGTTCTGACGACGTACACGCGAACGCCACAGCTGAATGGAAAGGTCGAGCGGTCGCATCGGACCGACAAGGACGAGTTCTACCAACTCCTCACCTACAAGGGGGATGTGGACCTCGAGAAGAAGCTGGCGGTCTGGGAACGCTTCTACAACAACGACCGGCCGCACGGGGCGCACAAGGGAAAGACACCCTATGAAGTTCTGGTGGAGAAGCTAAAATAGAAAATGAGTGTCCGGCTTGATTCGTAATATCACAGAAGGAGTTTACTATGGTCCTCGACATTTTCGCACTCGTCGTTTTCGGCGTGCTTATCGCGTTTGTTATCTTTCTGGTCGTCAAGCTCGGGCCACTCCCCGGCAACATTGCCGGCAAACGGGGACACCCCCAAGCTGACGCAATTAGTGTGTTGGGGTGGATCGGCGTGGTGACACTGGGCCTTGCGTGGCCGTTTGCCCTGGTTTGGGCCTATACGCGGAGCGGCGAGCAACAAGCTGCGTATCTCGGTGAGCGAGTTGCGGCAATGGAGTCGGATCTGGCTGCGCTCAGGGCACACGGAGGTGACGCATGATTGCTTTTATCTCACTGATATATGCGTCGTTCTACTTCCTCGTTTTTGGCAAGTTTGTCGAAAAAAATGCGCGCAACATGTCGATCTTCGTTGGCGTGGGCATTGTACTCATCGGCTCAATCATCTTTGCCTGGTTGACCGTTGCTCCGACGACGAAAGACGGACGCGTGTTTCAGTACGTCATCCAGATAGTGCCAAACGTATCCGGGCAAGTAATCGAAGTCCCGGCAGAGCCGCTGGTTACGATTGACGAAGGGGACGTACTGTTCAAGATCGACCCTTTCCCATACCAGGCTGCTGTAGATCGTTTCACGGCGTCCATTGAACAAGCCGACGCTCAGCGGCGCCTTGCTCAGCTCGAAGTGGATCGCAACCAGGTGCTGGTCGAACGGTCGGCGGCCGCTCGGCGCGAGCTGGACCGGTGGACGGCGGAGCGCGATGGTGCCGAGGCGGCCATCAAGAGTCTTGAAGCTCAGCTGCGAGACGCGAAGTGGAAGCTTGAGCAGACAGTGGTTCGCGCACCGCAAAGTGGTTTCGTGGTCAATTTACAGCTGCAACCCGGTGTCGCCGCCCGGACCTTCGCCGCGACACCTGCCATGAGTTTTATTTCCGATCAAGACAAGGTAATCGTGGCCAGTTTCAGCCAGAGCAGCATCCGCAAGATCGAGGCCGGCGCTCCGGCGGAAATGGTATTCGCGCTGATTCCGGGTGAGGTGTTTTCGGGCACGGTCACACACGTAATCAGGGCCACGGGCACCGCACAGATAGCCGTGTCGGGAACCATTCCGGTCATGACCGGCGCACCGGCTGCCGGTCGCTACGCGGTGCGCATTGAACTCGATGATCCAGAACTCCTCGAACGGCTGCCGCAAGGTGCAAGCTGCACTGTGGCGGTTTATGCGGACGTCGGTAAGCCGTTCCATGCCATCAGCAAAGTCGCCATGCGAATGACTGCGTGGACGGCCTATCTGACAAGCCCCATCTAGGAGCATGACGATGCCTGCGATCCTGCTGAAGATCGCCGGTCGAGTTGCTTGTCCGTTGTCTTTATTCGGTACTCCGGGAACTCACTCGACTTTTCGCTCTCCCCTCCCGGTTCAACCAACCATGATACTCCGTGGCCGACCTACGTATCAGACTCGAATGTGAGCTGAAGATCCAGCAACATCGCGGTCCTCATGAGGGCGATACTCCACTTCCTGGTGCTTGTTCTGCGTTGTGCGCCAGCCTTCTTCCGAAGCCGCAGCGAGCAAGCGATCGTCGAGTTGACTCTTCGCCAACAACTGGCCACGTGCAGCCAGAAGAATACCAAGCCCAAGATCACGCCACTCGATCGCGTCTTTTGGGTCGCCCTCTTCCAATTCTGGCCCCGATGGAAGCAGTCACTCGTCATCGTCAAGCCGGACACCGTCGTTCGCTGGCATAGAAAAGGGTTCAGGCTGTACTGGCGTTGGATATCGAAGCCGGGACCAGGGCGTCCGGCAATATCACTTGAGATTCGGACACTCATTAGGGCGTTCGCACTCGACAATGGTTGGGGCGCTCGGAAGATCCATGCGGAACTCGGAAAGCTCGGCTTTTTCGGGGCCCGGAACGGGCCCCTTCGGGCCTACTTGCCAGAAGACCTAGTATCGGTGGTGCGGAAAACGCAGCTTGTTTTGCCTATCCCCAGATTTTGAATGAAAATCCAGGTCTTCGTCGACCATCCGAAAGGAAGGGTTGGAAGGGTGCGCAGAAGGAGGGTGTCGCCCGGTTCTAAGGCCGAGTCGTCTGCATCAGGTCCATTCGCCGATGCCCGCGGACCATCGTCGACGCGACCCAGGTCGGTTCCGGAGTGACGCGAGCCAGTCCCGAGAGAAGGGGAAGGAGAGTCTCCAATGCCACGCTTGCCTCGAGGCGAGCCAACGCGGCACCAAGACAGAAATGCGGGCCAAACCCAAAGCTGAGGTGACCGCGCGTATCGCGTGTGATGTCGAAGCGATGCGCATCGGGGAAACGGCGCTCGTCGCGGTTGGCGGCTCCGAGCATCGCGACGACCAGAGCACCTTGTGGGATTTCGGTTCCCGCGATCTCGGTCCTTTCGGTGGCGATGCGGAGGCGATATTGGATCGGGCTCTCGAAGCGCAGCGACTCTTCGACTAATCCCGGAATGCATTCCGGGTCACTCGCGACGCGAGCGAGCTGATCTGGATGATCTAACAGAGTATCGACGGCGTTGCCAATCAGGTTCGTCGTCGTTTCGTTGCCCGCGACCAGCAGCAGCATCACGAAGAGAAGGATTTCTAAATCACTGAGGCCGCCGGCGGATCGGTGGTCGACGAGCGTGCTGATCAAGTCCTCGCGCGGGTCGCGGCGTCGGTCGCGCACAATCGGCGCCAGATACGCGCGAAGCTCGCCGATCGCTTCGACCGCCTTTCCATCGACCTGATCGATAGCGAACGCACCCCCCACGCTCTGGATGATTTGGTCGCTCCAGCGCTTAAAATCATGACGCCGCTCGGCATCGATCCCGAGCATCGCGCAGATCACGCCGACCGGGAGTGGGACCGCGAGCTCCTCGACGAGATCGAAGCGCTCCTTTTTGGAGAAGCTCTCGACGCATCCGTTTGCCAACGCCCGAATCCTTGGCTCCCAGGCCGCGATTCGCTGGGACGTGAAGCCGCGATTCACGACGTTTCGCATCACGCGATGGGACTCACCGTCTACTTGGATGAGCATGCGCGAACTCGCGAACCTCCAAGGCGGGACGCGCACTGCCCGCAGCATCCGGATGATCAGGGCGACTTGTGTGCGCTTTGAGTTCTTGGCTTGAGCGCGCTGCAGTCGGTACTCGCGGGAATCCGCTTTGAATAACGTCGGGTCGTTCAGGATTGAGGCGACGTGTTCATAGCGAGTGATGCAGAAGGCTTTGGCCTGGGGCGCCCAATGAACGGGGGCTTCGTCGCGGAGCTGCTGGAAGAGGGGGTAGGGGTCTTGCTGCCAGTCGGTCTCGAAGGGCTCGAACGTGATGGGCATTCACAGACTCCATTGCGAGTGATGCTGCAGATCGTAGTACGGGAGTCGCACTAGAGCCCTCAGAACTCGCTAGAATTTTCGAATCCAAGTGGGGCTCGACCGAGGGGGGAGAACTTGTGAGCGGAAAAAAGGCCGGCGGGTCGCGTCGAAGCGCGAAGATGATTCCGCTTTTAATAGTCATCGAAATCGCCAAGAGGCTGGGCTTTGGAAAGAGTATCGTCGGGCTAGCCATGAAGCGGCTGCGCTCCGCGTCCAACAAGGAAAAGGCGTTTGCCGGATATACGCCAACCGAGCACGACGTCTTCGTCACCACGTTTGGCAAGAGCGGGACGAATTGGATGATGCAGATCTCTCAGCAGATCTCCTATCGCGGCGCGGCGGAATTCGATCATATTCATGCGCTCGCGGCCTGGCCGGACAGTCCGGGTGTCGGACCCATTCCGCTCTCTGATACGAGCCCCATCGACATGTCTCCGACCGGTCTGCGTATCATCAAGACACACAACGAAACGGAATTCGTCCCCTACAACGAAAAAGCCACCTATCTCACCATTCTCCGTGATCCTAAGGAAGTGCTGGTGTCGAGCTACTACTTCCTTGGTGGCGCACTCGGCCTGCTCAGTCACATCACGATCGATGATTGGTACGAGCTAGCGATTGCCCCCGGCAGCCTCATGGAGGCCTGGGCCGTTCACGCTGCGAGTTTCTGGGCTTGGCGGGATCGATCGAATGTCTTGGTTCTGAACTTCGGCGACGTCAAGAACGAGCCTCGAAAATCGATCGAACAGGTCGTGGCCAAGATGGGCGTTGAATTGACGGGAGCACAGCTGGCCGAGGTGATCCGGCGGGCAAGCTTTGAGTATATGAGCGCGCACGAATCGCAATTTGCTCCGCCCCAAGCGCTATTTGGAGACAAGTCGAAGCCGACGTTAATGGTTCGACGGGGCGCGAGTGGCAAGAGCGATGAGCTTCTCAGTCAGACGCAGCAGGCAGAAGTCGATCGCCTCTGCCAGGCGGAACTAAAAAAGATTGGCTCAGATTTTCCCTACTCGACTGAATTCAAGGTTGTCGAGGCGTCCAGCCCTTCTCGCGATCGTCGGCCATCGTCGGGCCCTTGATTCGTAGGTGCTGGATCTTCCACTCTCCATCGGCCTAGACATACTCCTCGTGGTAGCGGGCGGCCAGCTAGGTGACGCGGAACGGGGAGTAGGCCTCCATCCGAGGCTTGGTTGTCAAATCGTCTAGTACCGGCGGTGCGGAAAAGGCAGCCTGAATTGCTTCTCCCAGGTTATTCGCTGTCAGGAAGGGCGCGTTCATGGGTGCCTGTGTGTGCACACTCCTGCCTAAAGTGACCGGACCAAGATTCTAAGATTCTCATTCTATTCCGAGCCCTTAGGAGCTTTTGAGTTCTCCTTGCCAACGTGAGGGTCGCCAGTTCGAATCTGGTCTCGTGCTCCATACACAGAAATGGTCTGTCCCTCGAAGAGGGGCGGGCCTTTTTTGTGTCTAGGGCTTGAGTTTGGTTTTGGGTAGGCCCTTTCGATTAAGAGCATGCCAACGGAAGGGGGAGCTGAGAGCGATTAGCGAGCAGCGAGTACGAATGACTGGCCGTTAGGCCAGGCGGGCGTCGCCAGTTCGAATCTGGTCTCGTGCTCCACTTAAAAGTTAAACGCTTCCGCCACTTATGGCGGAGGCGTTTTTCGTTATGGGAACCGGTTGGTCCGGTTTGGTCCGGTTTTGGTCCGGTCGAGATTTTGAAAGAAAATCCATCTCATTGTCGGTCGATGTCATCAAGTGCGAGTAAGTGCGAAGCGTGACGGCCGGTTCAGGACCTAAGCCTTTTTCTTCTCCAGCCGCTCCGCAACCCAGACTTTGATGACCGATTGGCGCGGTACGCCGAGGCGCTTAGCTTCTTTGTCGAGCGACTGAATCATCCAGATTGGAAAATCGACGTTGACTCGTCGTTGTTCCTGCTCGGGGCGGTGGGCCTTCGAAACATCGAGATACTTCGTGATGTCTTCACCGCTATCGAATTTCTTGTCGAACTGCTTAGCCTTCATAGATTTCAACCTCTTCCTTTCTCGACCGACGAACGGATATGATTCGAATGCAAGCGTCGCGGTAGGTGATGACGGCGGACCAGTGCCGCGCCCCGATTTTTCCAATGACGACCGAACGCGGTTCGTCGGATGTGCGAGCTGGGATCTCGACCAGGTCGGCATCATCCCATAATGCTTGGGCCTTCGTGAAATCGATGCCGTGCTTTTGCTTGTTCGTATCGCTCTTGCCGGAATCGAACTCGAAATCCATGGTATAGAAATTATACCTCCTGGTCGAGATTGTCAATTTAGCCCGCTCGGCTCGGGTTCCACTCGGTGGTCTGGCTCGAAGAAGTTGGTCTCGATTGATCTCGTCCCCACGATATGGACGGTACGGCCGGGAGATAATCGGGCGGCCGGACTTCGAGTTGCCTCTCCTTGCCTCTCAGCGCGCATCGGTGCCTAGTAAGACCGGACCAAGAATCAAAAGAACCTGAACAGAGACGGATGTTTACGCGATTCCCGGATTTGTTTGCCAACGTGAGGGTCGCCAGTTCGAATCTGGTCTCGTGCTCCAAGTAACAGCAACCCCGTTAGCCCTGGCTAGCGGGGTTGTTGCGTTTAAAGCGTAGTGCCCAAAGCGAGGCGGGCTTTTGGTGCGACCCAAGAGACGAACGTTGGCAACGTAGTTGGCAACTTGGGGGGGAGCTGTGAGCGATAAGCGAACAGCGAGTAGGAGCAGCCGAAGGCTGCGACGCGGACGCCGGTTCGAATCCGGTCTCGTGCTCCAAGAATATGAAGCCCCGTTAGGCATTTAGCTTGGCGGGGCTTTGTTGTGTTTGGAGGTTTGAGCCTGCACGGAAAAGTGGACGCCCCATAGGAAGCTAGTCTTCCTCTGGGAGTTAAAGATGTCCAAGAAAAGAAGTCGAAGACGTTTCACGAACGAGTTCAAAGCCGAGACCGTGAAACTGGTGAAACAGAGCGATCGCACGATGTCCGCCATTGCGATGGAGCTTG
>LWDU01034817.1_pt1 | contig 73181 bp, 69 predicted proteins | sample 727161 | NCBI WGS metagenome assembly LWDU01 (sample SAMN04566230, study PRJNA314399) | hydrothermal vent metagenome | isolation source: deep sea hydrothermal plume seawater | place: Mexico: Gulf of California, Guaymas Basin | collected 2004-07-11 | reverse complement strand
TATTGCTAGCTCATAGTGAAATAAAATGGGATAGATTTTTATATAAATATAAAATTTTACATCCATTAGCTTGGATTGTAGAAAGAACTATCTCCACCCCTTGCACACATTATGCTCATCATGGATTAACTTCCGAAGATGGTGTATCAAATCCAAATGGAAACTATGGAAATTTATTGTTTTTTTGGGATGTTTTATTTGGAACAGCCAAGATTACTAGAAAATACCCTACAAAATTTGGAGCATGGAATAAAATGAAAGAGCCCTGGTATGTTCAATTATTTTTTCCTTTAATTAAATCAAAAGATAGTAGAAGCGAGCTACATTCAATAAAAACCGACGTAGATTACGATCCGTCTAAAGACTACAAAGATTTTATAGTATAAAAAAATCATAATCAATGAAGCTAATATGAATAAAAATTCATTTACTTTAATAACACTAATAACCCTTTTATTAGTTAGTTGCGACACAGGATTCAACAAAACAAAACAATGTAATATAACCCCATTAAATGGAACGGACACTTATTGGGCAGAATATTTGGGACACGACCAAACCATGGATTTTTGGCCAGACAAATTTGTAAATTATTGGATGGTTGTTGTTAATAAAAACGACTTTCCGAATATTGGATTTAAAATTCAAGGAGAATTTCCAAAGGCAAGATATTTTAGTTACAATGTTTATGGGGAAGATAGAAATTCCACTGCATCCCTATTCGATACACAAATAAAAGCTGAAAATTGTTCTGCAAATCCATTCAAAAATCAAGAAAAAGAAACTTCAGTGGACAAAAATCTATATACGCTTTTTGTAGTTCCAGAGTCAGTTTCTGAATTTGACAAGAACGATAATGTATTGAAATTTATAGACGGCGAAGAAGAAATTAGCTTAGCTCTCCGATATTATGTTCCATTCGAAGGAGACCGAGCTGGAGTAGGTTTACCCAAGATTGAAGTATTTGATTTAGACTCAAAAGAGTCTGTAACGATTCCTAAAACAAACAGTTCGTTAATGGTGACTCCACAAATACTAGGTAGAATTAATGCTCAGTATTCTCTTCAAATAGATAATAATGTTCGCTTTTATCGGGGTGATCCAACAGGACTTTATCCAAATAACGACAACCAATATGTGCGTACTTTTTTAAATTACGATGACGATGATGTTTATATTATTAGGTGGAAAGTACCAACCTTTCCAAAAAACAGTTCAGAATTTGATAGTGTTGAGGTTCGTTATTCTTCAATAAATTTAGGAGATAACATTACCAATAATTTTGATGGAATTTACGACACCCAATACAAACTAGATAAAGATGGCTTTGTAACTCTTGTGATTGCGGATGAAATACCCGAAATAAGAAAAAAAGCAGAAACTGCAGGATATAATTTTATGCCTTGGACTATACCAGGTAACAGGGGATATTTAATATATCGAAACCTTTTACCAAAAGAAGGAATCAATGCTGCTTATATATTAAATAGAGTTCCTCTTCCTAGTTTTGAAACGAACCAATCACATGTAATAACCCATGATGCTAAAAATTATATTGGAGCTTATGCACCTACTGGTCTTCGGATGACTAAAGATAAATATTTAACTGATTTTGGAGGGTTTAATCATAAACTCCAAGAGTAAAATTAAAATTCCAAAATGAATAAAAATATTAAATATCTTCTTTTTGGTGTTTTATCGTTAATAGTATTATGTCTTGCAATATTTAATTTTTTTCAAATTAATATATATAATTACTTTATTAATTCCACCATAGAAAAAACCCTATATACGCAAGAGTTTAATAAAGAAGAAATTGTTGTCTTTACAATTGGTACAGGCTCTCCTATAAGTGCTCAAAGAGCGAACTCAGGAATCGGAATATTTGTAAATGAAAAATTTTTTATTTTTGATGTTGGAGATGGCGTTGGTAAAAAGGCTGAGAAAATGAATTTACCTTTAGCGGAACTTGATGGTATATTTATAACTCACTATCACTCGGATCATTACATAGATTTGCCTTATTTAATAAACAGATCTTGGATTATGGGAAGAAATCATGATCTAAATGTTTACGGACCTACTGGTCTTGAGGAAATAATGAATAGTAATACTTCCTTTTTAAAACTTGAAAATCAATATAGGGTAGACCATCATGGATCAGAAATTATGGACATTAAATATGCTTATGGAAGAATAAATGAATTTGCAGAAAAGAACAATCAAATTGTATACAATAAAGATAAAATTAAAATAACAGCCTTTAAAGTAGACCACTTTCCAGTAAGTCCAGCTGTAGGATACATGATCGAATATGATGGAAAAAAGATTGTTATTAGCGGAGATACTAAAATAAATGAAAATGTTTTTAAAATGGCTGAAAATGCTGACTTATTAATTCACGAAGTAATTTTAAATTCTTTATTAAAAAGAACAGCAACTATTTTAGATCAAAAACTTTTGACTAGGAATTCTCATATCTTAACTGATATTCAAGATTATCACACTCCTCCTAATGAAATTGTCAAACTAGCTAACAAGGCAAATGTAAAAACACTTGTTTTAACCCATTTAGTTCCTTACCCTGATAACTTAATTATTAAAAGTTTATATAAAAAAGAAATTAAAGAATTTGATGGAAAAGTTTATTTGGCTAATGATGGAGATAAATTTATAATCAAATAGCAATGAAAAAATTATTTAAAAACAAACTGATAATAATACCCTCGCTAATTATAGTTTCATTTTTCATTGGAGCCTTTATAGCTATTTCAAGTATTAATTCCTCAACACAGAATAACAAATTCGCAATTAAAAATGGAAATTGGACTGTAAATCCTAAAATGGATTTAAAAGATGACTATCAAAGAGCTTTGATTGCTAGAATCGGTGTGTTTGCTTTAGATGATAAAGAAGCACTTTATTTTTTATCCCGTAAAGATGATATGGGTAGAATTTTATCTTCTGAATATGATTATGAAATAATTGGAACTCCTCCTTCTGGCAGATATTGGAGTTACACTTTATATGGTGAAGATTACTTTTTAGTTAAAAATAAAACGAATAGGTTTAGTATAAATATAGAAAATTTTAATGAGAATCATCCAATAATAATTTCATCAACTGAAAAGAAAACCAATTGGCTTCCCTCTGGTATAGAAAAGCAATTTTATATTACTTTAAGATTATACAATCCTATTGAAAAAGTATATAATAACTTAGAATCTTTAAAACTTCCAATTATTAAAAGAATAGAGAAATGAAAAAAATATTTTTTTACATATGTGTAGTCTGCATAATGAGCTTTGGTTTTTATAAATTAACTATTAATTCTATTCCAAAAATAGTTTATGGGGTTTTCCATTACAAAATCGTGAATAATCAAAACGTAAAGGATAATGAAATAAAACATTTTGACATTCCAAGTGATAAGGGAAGGGATGTAGTAATGCCAAATCCTGATTTTTTATATTCTATAAGTTTTTATGATCTCAGTAAAGGCGAGGTAAATTTAAAAGGGACTATGCCTGATTCAACATATTGGTCTGTTGCTTTTTACAAGCCAAATACAATTAACTGGTATGTAAAAAATGATAGGGAATTTAAAACAAATCAACTCGATCTAAAACTTTCACTTGTTGATAATGACGAAAAAACTATTAAATCACCTGTGAAAAAAGGATTTATGATTATCAGAATACTTGTAGAAAAGAAAGATCAAAAGTTTATCGATCACTTCAAATCTCTTCAACAAAGTATTAAACTAAACTAGTAGTTTTTAAATTCTTTTTATTAAATTAGTATTTAAATACTAATGATTCTTGTGAAAAAACTTAAACGAAAATTTAGAAAACTCTTGGTTAGACTAATCGGTTCACCAATAAAAATTGATGAAAAAGCAAGAGGAAGAAAGATTAAAAATGTCGCACCTCTTCCAAAAGAAGTATTTTGGGATAAAAATGTTCAAATTCACATAACAAATAGTGGAATTGATTATGTTAAAACCCCCAGTGAGTGCTTTAAAAAATTGCCTGATTATAATTTTAATGAAAACTATTTTGATTTAAACGGGCTAAAAATACATTATTTAGATGCAGGTCCAAGTGATGGAAAAATCTTGTTACTTCTTCATGGCCAGCCAGTATGGTCTTACTTGTATCGAACAATGATTCATGATTTAGTTTCAAAAGGATATAGATGTATTGCACCGGATTTAATGGGTATGGGTAAATCCGACAAGCCTATTTCAGAAAAATATCATACTTATGATACGCATTGCGAAAATATTTTATCATTTATTAAGGGTATTAAACTAAACAACATAACCTTGTTTTGTCAAGATTGGGGAAGTCTTATTGGACTTAGAATTGCGGGTGAGAATCCTAATTTATTTGCTGGTATAATTGGTGCAAATGCTGAGCTTCCCAATTTTACAGAAGAGACTAATCCTTTATATATTCCAGAAACAATTGAAATTAATACTAAAATTAAAAGTTTTGCTGGTGCTATGGCTTACTATACACTTGGAGGATTTTCAGGTGGAAGTTTTCAAGCATGGATACTTTATTGTTTAACCGCCCCAAAAGTTGATATCAGAAGTATTATGAAATTAAGTTTTTCAAGAAATTTTAAAAAAAGTAAAGATATCATTGATGCATATGCAACACCATTTCCATCCTTTATATATATGGCTGGGCCTAGAACACTACCATCAATGAATGCTGGTATCACAGGCCAAACTTTAAAAGCTATTGATGGGCTTAAAAAATTTAAAAAACCTTTTTTATCTTTAATAGGTTTACAAGACAAGCTTCTTGGTACACCAAAAATTCAAAACAGATGGATTAAAATGGTTCCAGGAGCTAAGGGTCAGGATCATGAACAATTCAAAGAAGCCAATCATTTTATTCAAGAAGATATTGGTAAAATAATGGCTGACAGAATGCACAAGTTTATAGTAAAAAATAAAATTTAATGAAGAAAAAAACTTTAAAAATAATTGGGTTTATCTCTGGAATAATAATACTATTTTTTATTTCCTTACCCACCTTGTTAAATACCGCAGGTTTGCATCCAGAATTTAAAGAAAGTAAAAACTATCATTTTAAAAATAAAAAAGCCGTAATTATTTCTACAAGCCACAATGTCCTAAGTAAACCTGGTGAGACTGACGGAAAATTAACTGGAGTATTTGCATCAGAATTAACCGTTCCATATTATGAATTCATTGACTCAGGAATTGAAGTTGATATTGCCAGTATAAAAGGGGGTGAAATACCCATAGATCCTGAATCATTTTTTTATGCTGTTAAAACTGTTGAAGATAAAAGGTACTTAAAGGATGACATGCTTCAAGAAAAGGTAAAAAATTCTATATTAATTGATAAGTTAAATATAGCTGATTATGACTTTGTTTTTATTTCAGGTGGATGGGGAGCAGCCTATGATTTAGGTTACTCTGAAATTCTTGGCGAAAAAATTAGTCAAGCTTATTTCAATGAAAAAACTGTGATAGGAGCTGTATGTCACGGTGTTCTAGGTTTTATAAAAGCTAAAGATTCTTTGGGTAACTTAATTATAGAAAATAAAAGAATGACTGGTGTTACAAATAAACAAATCAAAGAATTAGGAATTTATTTTACCCCTCAACACCCAGAAGACGAGTTAATCAAAGCAGGTGTAATATTTGAAAGTAAAACAGCATTTAGAGATGTATTTGCTAATTTAACTATCTCTGATGAAGAAGCTAAGTTTGTAACTGGACAAAATCAAAATGCTGGACATGAAACACCTCAAAAGATGATGGAAATCTTAAAAAATAAAAATGAATAATGTTTTAAAAACTTTGCTTCCAAAAAAAGCGGAGAATAGATTTGAAGGCTATAAGATTATTATTTACACTTTACTTTTTTTTAATATCATTTTCTTTTCAAGAAGTCTAATACATATTTTTTTTCAAGATGCTGGATTACTTCAAATAGCTGGTCTTAGTAAAATTGATGGTACTCCTGATCCTAATCAAATAATTTATTTTTTTGGACACCTATGGGGACTTAACCAACTATTAATTTCAATTGTGGGATTTATCATCATATTTAGATATAATAATTTAATTCCATTACTTTGTTTAATATACTTCTTTCAACTAATCGGAGGTCCTTTTATCTCAAATTTCATTATGGAAAGTGATTTAAGTATTTATTACTCCAAAACTCCTCCAGGATTATATTTAAGAAGATTTGGACCAATTATTTTTATAATGTTTTTTATATTTTCATTTATAAAAAGAAAACAATAATGAAAAAGTTTTTCCTTTTTACGGCTTTTATTGAAATTTTGGCAGGATTAGTATTGTTTTTTGCTACTGATAAAATACCTGAATTTAATGGTGCCAACGAGCTTACATTTGGATTTGCAAAAATGTATGGTGTTGCTGCATTTTCCCTTGGACTATTTGCATTATATATTTATAAATTTTTTGATCTTGAAAATCTACATAAACCGTTTTTAATTATATTTTCAATTTTCAATATTGGAGTAGCTTACTCCGTTATTAATTCTTACTTAAATTCTGGGTTTGAAAATCCTGTTCCTGGTTTTTTTCATTTAATATTAGGGTGCATTGGGCTGTTTTTTTTATTTAAAAAAAAAAGTTTAAAAAATAGATTTCAAAAGCTTTTATACTACTCTATTTTATTAATAATAACAGGTTTATTAACAACAAATTATACACTGTTTGCATTACCAAGATTTGTTAGTAATGAATCCTTTTTTAGAATTGTAATACTTTTTCTATTTTTTATTTTTCCAGGTTTATATTTTTTAAATAATGTTGCAACAAAAAAATTCACTAACACATTATATAAAATACTTTTTATCTCTGTTTGTGGATCTATTTTAGCTTGGATATTGCAACTAATTGAAATTCATCTGTACCATTTTGAAATTGAAGTTGACTCTCCAATAGGATTTATTGAAGATGAATTCAATAGATCATGGAAATACGTATTGCCGACTTTAATTATTGCAGAATTAGTATGGTTTTATTTTAAAAGTAAATTAAAACTAGTTTTTACAAGCTTATTTGTTATTATAATTTTTTCATTTATTTCGTTCTATAACTCATTTATTTTTTCTGATTCTAAACCAAGTATTTATCCGGAAATATCAGCTGATAGTAAGAATCAACCAAATATAATTTTAATTGTCGCTGACGATTTAGGATACAACGATATTTCAATAAACGGTAATCAATTAATAGAAACAACCAATATTGACCAAATAGCTAAAAATGGAATCAATTTTTCAAGAGCATATGCAACCGCTTCAGTGTGTGCACCATCAAGAGCAGCATTTTTAACTGGTAATTATCATCAACGTTATGGATTTGAATTTTTACCGGATCTATTTAATTATAGTCCTAGAGTTAGAAAAGCAGACTTTAAAAGATTTGGACATAAAGATAATTTTAAACAATGGTATGAAAAAGATGTGCCAATTAATCAACGAGGCTTAAACCCTTATGTAAATACTATTGGAGATTATTTAAAAAAGTCAGGTTATAGAACATCCATAGTTGGAAAATGGCACATGGGTACTCATCCTAAATATAATCCTGAAAATTTTGGATTTGATCAACATTACGGAATTTCTGGAGCCGGATCTTTATACGCACCTTTAAATAAAGAGAATATAATAGAATCTAGACAAACTTGGGATTTTGCTGACTTTATTACCTGGCAGGTGACGAATTATTATGCTTTAGAAAATGGTCAGAATATAATTCCTAAAAATTCTGAATATCTAACGGATGTGTTTACAAAAAAGGCTGTAGATTTTATTAAAACAAATAAAAACAATTCTTTTTTTCTGCATTTATCTCATATGGCACCTCATGGACCATTTCAAGCTCAAAAAAAATATTACGATCAATTTTCACATATCAAAGATCATAATAAAAGAGTGTATTATGCTATGATAAAAAATTTAGATGACAGTATTGGGGAAATCAAAAACACTCTTAAACAAGAGGGAATAGCTGAAAACACCTTGATTATATTTACAAGTGACAATGGTGGAGCTACTTATACAAGAGCTACTGATAATTCGCCTTACATTGGAGGTAAAATGTCTAATTTTGAAGGAGGAACTATTGTGCCAATGATGATAGAATGGCCAAAGAAAATTAAGCCACAAGCCAATTATTCTAATATGGTTAGCTTACTTGATATCGTTCCAACTATTTTGGATGCGGTTAAATCACCCTCTTTAAACAATACATTTGATGGGGTTTCATTACTTCCGTATATAAATTCAAATGGAAAAGTTCCACATAAAGAGTTGTTTTGGAAAACTGGTTATGTAAAATCTATAATTTCGGAAAATTTTAAACTACATATTAATGAAAAGGAAAATTTCAAAACATTGATTAACCTTGACAAAGACCCATCAGAAAAAAATAATTTAATATCAATTTATCCCGAAAAAGCTAACGAACTTAAAGAAAGATGGAATAAATGGAATAGTACTTTAAAAGAACCCAAATGGGAATCCAATGCTGATGTTTACATTCCAGTTAGTAATTCAGAAAATTCTAAAAAATATTATTTTCCGTGGTAAAACAATAACTATGAACAACAACTTAATAATAGAATCAGTGTCAAACGGACCATTATTTGGACAAACATTTAATTTAGAAATGGTAAGTAGCTTGTCTTCAATTAAAAGAAAATTTATTCTTTCAAGAATTCCTTTTATCCCACATACAATAAAATCTAAACTATTTTCATTATCCAAGAAAGAAGTAAATAGCAATGGTTTAATTTTACATGGTGGTGGTCCAATTTATAGTAATGGTACTATCCCAGACAATGAGTGTTACAACCCCTTAGAATTAGATCCAAAAGATCCTGACTTTATAGAAAAAACCTCAGGAGGTTTAAAATTAGAAAATGATGATCCATTAGTTCAAACTGCAAAATATCCACAAAGAGTTATTGGAAACTTTACAGCTATGAATAGGTTTTTTACAGATATTTCAAGTGAGTTTATAGCTAGCTCCATTAATAGAAAATTGATTCCAACAAACTCAAAAGATCAAATGATTCAATCTTATATAAAAAGTGCAAAGGAGTGTGAAAAATTAGACAATAAAATTATACTGGAACAAACTGCAACATTTGCATTTAGATCTAAAAACTGCGGTGATGTTAACGAACCTACTAAAGATACAATTACAGGGACAATGCTATTTGTGTGGGGAATAAAAGGTCAAGTTTTTAATGGTACTGTACTTGGTGGAACTGGAATTTTTAAAGGCATAAATGGTGAGTTTACTAGAGAGCGATTATTAGCACCGAACTTCTCTGGCGCAGAAACATTCAGAATAACATTTCCAACAACAAAAACACCTGACTACTACCCTATTTAAAGATCTTTGAAATCTTTTGTGATTTGTTTAGAAATAGACTCTTTTTTATTTTTATATCTATCTAAGCCCTTTTTTGTTAAGTATGGATAATGAAATGACATAATTTCAATAATAGTGTTTGAATATTTTGATTTAGAATCATCAAAAATTTCCCATTTGGTCAAAGAGGAGTTTACAATAGCCCAACTATTTTTTGCAAAAGTTGAATATTGTTCTTTGAAAGATTCTTTTTTAAAATAGCCCTGTTCAAGAGCTATTTTTACATATGCTTTAATAAACTTTTCATTTCCTTTAATTATGTCTATAAAAATAGATTTTGCATTAGGAACTAAATTCAAAATTTCTAAAATATCTCTGAAAAAAAAACGATAACTAATTATAAAATAAAGATGATTTTTAAAAATTTCATACAGATCAAAATTTGTATTTAACAATTTCTTTTGTTTGGCTTCATTCTCTACTAACTTTCTAATCATGACATAAATGATATAATCCATCAAATCTTTTTTTGTTTTAAAATGATATGTTAAGTTACCTGGACTAATTTTGTTGTATTCTGCAATGTCTTGAAGCCTCACATTGGCGAGTCCTTTACTATTAAATAACAAAATTGAAGATTCTACAATTTTTTTTCTTGTACTACTCACTATTAATAATAAATATATTTTTGTTAAATTAGTATAAATATCCTAAATTCTCATTTTTTAATCAGTTTAATGAATAATATAATACCAAATCCTATTAAATTAACTGATACTGAAATTACAAATAAAGTTACACTATTCTATTTATTTAAGTTTTCAAAAACAGTTGAAACCTCGAAAATAATCAAACAAGAATTTGATAATCAAAACATAAAATGTTTACACTGGTTTAATTGTCAATACAACTTCATTGGTGAAGATGATTTCTGGACTAATTCTGCATTATTAGAGTTTGAATCAATAGATCACTTAGGTAAAGTATTTATTAAAAAAATTGGTAACTCTGATATTCAGGCTTTACAAGTATTTAATCTTACTCCAAAACTTCCTCCAAAAATCATTGTTTATTTATTTAAATTACTTAGACCAATAGGATATTTATTAGATTGTTTAATAAAAAATGAAATTGATAATTCAAAATTAAGCAATAGTGGTAGTAAAATTCTACCTAATAAAAAACAAAATAATCGCTTTAAAAACAATAATAGCAAAGAAAAAGCTTATATGATTAATCTCTTAAAAGCTTTTGAAATTGCTAAGTATAAAAATAAAAATATTATAAAATCTGGCCGTGAAGCATACTATGAAAAATATGGAACTGTTGCTTTTAGAAGTGTTATATTAACAGGAGGTAATTTTACATATGCAGGAAGGTTTATTGGTAGTCCTCTTATTGAATATAATGCGCCTAATGACACAAAAGGAAATTGGCAAGCTCTAGGAATAATGGAATACAGTAATCCAAAAAAATTATATTCTTTAGAAAAAATGCCTGGATATAAAAAGTCTCTAAAACACAGAGATGCAGGACTAGAAAGAACAATTAACATATATTCAATTAAATAATTAATGGGGAAAAATACCAAAACATTTTTAAAAGACACTGGAGCATCAATACCAGTTGTTTGTGGTCCAATGTATCCTGGTTCCAATCCAGAATTAATTGCAGCTGTTTCGGAAGCAGGTGGTTTTGGTGTAGTTCAACCACTTTCTTTGACTTCTTTATATGGTCATGATTTTAGAGAAGGATTACGGTTAATTAAAAGTTTAACAGACAAACCATTTGGAGTCAATTTCACAATTTTTGGCGGAGGAAATAAAAAATACCATGACAATAATAAAAAATGGATGGATATTTCAATTGAAGAAGGAGTTAAATTCTTTTTAACTTCACTTGGAAAACCAACAGAAATAGTTAAAATTGCTAAAAAAAATGATATTAAGGTATATCACGATGTTCCAAATAAAAAAGTAGCATTAGCCATGGTTGATTGTGGAGTTGATGGATTAAATTGTATTAACTGGAGAGCTGGAGGACAAACTGGAATTTACTCAGCTGAAAAGTTTATGGAAGACTTAAAGGATATTAAAATCCCTCTAATTTGTGCTGGAGGAATTGGAAATGAAAATGATTATAAAAAAGCATTAGAAATGGGATATTCGGGAGTTCAGCTTGGTACAAGATTTTTAGCTTCAAAAGAATGCATTGTAACAAAAAGCTATAAAAATGCTATTGTTAATTCAGAAGAAAAAGATATTGTTTGGACTAATAAAATTGCTGGAAACAATTCTTCTGTTATTAAAACAAAAGACATCATGCGTGGAGGTCTTAGAACTGGCCCAATAATTAATTTTATGCTCAGAAGACCAAAGCTTAAAAAATACGCTAGAATGTATTTAATGAGTAAAGGCTTAAAAAGTTACAGTAAGACTGCATTTGATGATTCCGTTCAATTCTGGCAAGCTGGAAAAGGAGTTGGAGGAATTAAATCAATTGAAAGTTGTGCTGACATATTAAAAAATTATAAAATTTAAAGATGAAGAAAATAAGTATAAAAATCTTTTTAGGTTTTTTATTCATTGCAATGGTATTTGCAATATGGTTTTCACAAAACTGGTACAAAATACCAAAATATATAGGTGATTGGAAAAATCCAACAGGTAAAAATGTAACAATAAATTGGGAAAAGGGTCCAGAAACAAGAGTCAGTTCTAAACCAAACGTTATAGTTATTTTAGTTGATGATTTAGGGTTTAATCAAATAAGTGCTTATGGAGGTGGCATGTCTAATGGAAATTTCAAAACACCAAACATAGATCAGTTAGCTAAGGATGGAGTATTATGCACTAATGGTTACTCTTCTAGTGCGATTTGCTCTCCATCAAGAGCATCTTTGTTAACTGGGAAATTTCCTACTCGTTTTGGTTTTGAATTTACTCCTACAACTTCTTCATTTATGAAAGGAATTAAAGCTTTTGGTAAAAAGGAAATTGTTGAAGGTATATATCATAAAGAATCTGAAAGTGATATGATTGAAATTAAAGATATGGGACTTCCTCAATCAGAGTTAACCATAGCTGAGGTTTTAAAACCTCAAGGTTATCATAATATACATATTGGAAAATGGCATTTGGGTCATTCAGAAAAATTTTTACCTAGAAAACATGGATTTGACGAAAGCTTAAGAATGGATCAAGGCTCATTATTTTTGCCTGAAGACGATCCAAATATTATTAATGCCAAAATAGATTTTGATCCCGTTGACAAGTTACTTTGGGGAAATCTCCCATATGCTGTTAATTTTAATGAAGGTCCAAGAATGAATCCTGATGGTCATCTTACCGACTACCTTACTAATGAAGCTGTAAAAGCGATAGATGCTAATAAAAATAGATCATTTTTTATGTATTTAGCTTATTGGGCAGTTCATAGTCCATTACAAGCAAAAAAAGATGACTATGAAAAATTATCTTTTATTAAAAACCACAAAGAAAGAGTTCTAGCCTCTATGGTTTTAACTGTTGATAGAGGTGTTGGAAAAATAAGAAAAGCTCTAAAAGATAATGGAATTGATCAAAATACAATTATAATATTTACAAGTGATAATGGAGCGCCAGGATACATTGGGTTACCTGACTTAAACAAACCATATAGAGGATGGAAATTGACTCATTTTGAAGGAGGAGTACATATTCCTTTCATAGTTAGCTATCCTAATAAAATTACTGCTGGTCAAATTTACAATGGTAGAGTTTCTAATATGGATATTTTCTCTACATTTTCAGAAATAGCTGGATTAAAGCCAACAAACGATATAGAAATTGATGGAGTTAATATTTTACCTTATTTAACTGGAGAAATACAAGGTGAACCTGATAGAATTCTTTTTTCAAAATCAGGAAGTCTTTCGTTTTTAATAAAAGAAGGATGGAAATTACAAATTGACTTTATTCAAAACAAAAAATGGCTCTTTAACTTAAACAATGACCCTAATGAAAAAATAAATTTAGCATCAATTAATTTAGAAAAGTTAAAAGAACTTGAAGAACTTTTAAATTCAAAAATTAAAGAGCAAGCTAAACCGATTTGGCCAAGCCTTTTAAGCTGGCCAATATTTATTGATAAAACATTAAATCAAAAAAAGAGTAATTTGGATGAGTATACTTATTGGCCTAATTAAAAAAACATATTTATGATTAAAGAAAAATTTTATTTAAAAAACAAAATTGCTATTATAACTGGATCTTCCAAAGGAATTGGCAAAGCAATGGCAAGAGGACTTGCTGAATTTGGAGCAACTGTTGTTGTTAGTAGCAGAAAACAAGAAGCCGTAGACCAAGTAGCAGAGGAGTTTACAAAGCTTGGTTTTTCAGCAACTGGAATTGAATGTCATGTAGCTAAAAAAGAAGATAGAATAAAATTAGTTGAAAAAGTTCTAAAAGAATATGGTCGTATTGATATCCTTATTAATAACGCAGGTACTAACCCTTATTTTGGACCAATAAGTAAAATGCCTGAAAATTTGTATCAAAAGACAATGGATATCAATGTTAATTCCGCCATTGAACTAAGTAATTTAGTTTATCCTCACATGAAAAATCAAGGTGGAGGAAGCATTATACATATCAGTTCTATTGAAGGATTACACCCATCTCCTTTTATGGCGGCTTACAACATTAGTAAAACAGCACTTATAATGGCAGGAAAAAATCAATCTATTGAATGGGGAAGACACAACATAAGAGTAAACATGATTTGCCCTGGATATGTGAAAACAAAATTAAGTGCCGCTCTACTTGAGAATGAAGTTTCTAAAAATGGTTTTTTAAAAAACGTATCTTTAGGGAGAGGATCAACTCCAGATGAAATGGCTGGATTAGCTGTGTTTTTGGCATCAGATGCAAGCTCATATATGACAGGTACTTCAATAGTTAATGATGGAGGTTTAATGAATGCTCCTTTAATTCCAATGCAATAAAAATTATAAAAAAATGAATTTCGAATATCCTCAAAAAACATTAGATCTGATAGAAAAAGTAGATCAATTTATAAAAAAGCATCTTTCCCCTCACGAGCAAAAGGTTTATGAATTTAGCAAAAATAATCTTTGGGAAAATTATCCAGAAATGGAAAACTGGAAAGAAATGGCTAAAGAACAAGGTTTATGGAACCTGTTTCTTCCTAAAGGTTACGGTAATTTAAGTCCAGGGTTAAGTAACCTAGAATATGCTCCTCTAGCTGAAAAAATGGGAAGTCTAAGCTTTGCGTCAGAGGTTTTCAATTGCTCTGCTCCAGATACTGGAAATATGGAAACCATAGCTAAGTACGGTACAGAAAACCAAAAAGAACAATGGCTAAAGCCAATTATGAATGGTGAAATAAGATCTGCCTTTTTAATGACAGAACCAGCAGTTGCTTCTTCTGATGCAACAAATATTCAAACTTCTATCGTTAGAGATGGTGATCATTACGTTATTAATGGAAGAAAATGGTGGTCTTCTGGAGCTATGAACCCAAATTGTAAAGTATATATTTTAATGGGTAAAACTGATTTTTCAGCTCAAAAACACGCACAACAAAGCATGATTATAGTTCCTGCTAACACACCAGGTGTTAAAATTTTAAGACCAATGCAAGTTTTTGGAAGTGTTGATTCTCCTGAGGGTCATGCTGAGATTGAGTTAAAAAATGTCAGAGTTCCAGTTAGCAATATACTTTTAGGTGAAGGCAGAGGTTTTGAAATTGCACAAGGACGATTAGGCCCTGGACGAATTCATCATTGTATGAGACTAATTGGTGCTGCTCAAAGATCCCTTGATTTGATGTGTAAAAGAACTAATCAAAGAACTGCTTTTGGAAGAAACTTAATTAAGTTTAGTAGTATACGTCAAGAAATTGCAAAATCAGAATGTGAGGTTCAACAAGCAAGATTACTGACTCTAGCTGCAGCTGACAAAATAGATAAATTTGGTGCTAAAAAAGCTAAGAATCTAATTGCTATGATCAAAATTACAGTTCCTCAAATGGCATGTGGTGTTATTGACAGAGCTATTCAAATTCATGGTGGTATGGGCGTAAGTCAAGATACTCCACTAGCTGGATTCTATGTGTATGCGAGATGTATTAGATTAGCCGACGGACCAGATGAGGTTCATATGTTTCAATTAGGAAAAAATTTAGCAAAAGAACATGAAGTATAAAAATAAAATTGTTTTGATTACAGGAAGTGGGTCTGGTATTGGAAAAGCTGCTGCATTAGCTTTTTCCAAAGAAGGCGGAACAATTATTGTTTCTGATATAAATGAAATTAATGGCTTAAAGACTGTTTCAGAAATAATTAAAAATAATGGAAAAGCAACTTTTTTTAAGACAGATGTGTCAAATTTCGATATGGTTAAAAATCTAATGGATTTCATTATCGAAAAATATGGAAGATTAGATGTTGCTATTAATAATGCAGGAGTCGGAGGAGATTTTGCAAAAATAACTGATATAACTTTAGAATCATGGGATAAAACTATGTCTGTCAATTCTTCAGGAGTATTTTATTGCATAAAAACTCAGATTCCTTTAATGCTAAAGCAAGGCAAAGGTGTTATTTTAAATACTTCTTCAATTGCTGGAATCAGAGGGTTACCAAATGCTATTGCTTATTCTGCTAGTAAACATGCCGTTATCGGCATTACTAAAACTGCAGCTATGGAATATGCTAAAAATAATATTAGAGTTAATGCTATTTGTCCTGTGTTCACGGTCACACCTATGTTTGACCCTGAAGCAATGGATAAATTAAAAGAGGGTCTTTCTGAAAGACTAAAAGCAAACGTACCTATGAAACGCTTTGCAAACGTAATGGAACAAGTTAATACTATGTTATGGCTTTGTTCAGATGAGGCGAGTTTCATAACTGGTCAAGCTATTTCAGTTGATGGAGGACTAACTGCATAGACATATATGGTACAAAAAGTAAGAAAAGGCGAAGAATTAAATGAAACCAATCTTAAGCTTTTTCTAAAAAATAGTAATCTTATTTCTGATATAAAAAGTGATTTAGATGTCCTACAATTTTCAAATGGTTTTTCTAACCTAACTTATCTACTTATAATTGAAGATAAAGAATATGTCATAAGAAAACCGCCTAAAGGAGCTATGTTTGGTCATGATATGGGCAGAGAGTACAAAGTGCTCAAAGGATTAAATCGTGGATTTGATAAAGCTCCAAAAGCTTATGCTTACACTACAGATAATGATGTTATAGGCTCTCCATTTTATATAATGGAAAAAGTAAATGGTGTTATTATCACACCCAGAGAGTTGAAAGAAAATACAATTTCAGCAAAAGATTTTTCTGTTATTTCTAAAACATGGTTAGATACTTTAGTTGAGTTACATCAATTAGACTATAATAAATTAGGCTTATCAGATTTAGGTAGACCTGAAGGTTACGTAGAAAGACAAGTAAGAAATTGGAGTAAACAATATTTAAAAGCAACTACTGAAGACGTTAAAGAAGCTAAACTAGTTATGGAATGGTTAAATAATAATCTTCCAACACAATACAAGCATAGTTTAGTGCATAACGACTATAAGTATGATAATGTGGTGTTTAGTTCAAAATCGTGGAGTAAAATTAATTCGATATTAGATTGGGAAATGTGCACAATTGGAGATCCTTTAATGGACTTAGGAACATCAATTGCCTACTGGGCCATGTCAACTGATCATATAGGAGTTTTAAAAGCTTTTGATTATCCAACTTCATTAGATGGCAATCCAAGTAGATTAGAAATAATAAAAATGTATGAACAAAAGACTGGAGAGCCAGTTAACAATCTAGTATTCTATTACGTCTTTGGTTTGTTTAAAATTGCAGTAATTGTTCAACAAATATTTTACAGGTATAGCAAAGGTTTAACTACAAATGAAAAATTTAAAAATTTAGATCAAGTGGCTAAAACATTTTGTAAAATAGGTTGGCAATCAATTCAAAAAAATAAAATAGAAAATCTTTTTTAAAATGAGTAAAATATATTGTTTTAGGCATGCACAAGCGTCTATAGGTAGTGATAATTATGATCAATTATCTAAAAAAGGTGAGTTTCAAGCATTACAACTTGGTATTTACTTATGTGAAAAAAAAATAAAGTTTGACAAAATTTATGTAGGAGCTTTAAGAAGACAACAACACACTTATGAAATTGTAGCTAAGCAGTACAAGAAAAATGGTTTAAACATACCAAACCCGATAATACTTGAAGGATTAAATGAACATCAAGCAACTGAAGCAATGAAATCAGAATTGCCAAAAATGCTTAAAAATGATTCATTTCTAAAAAACTTATGGGAAGAAACTGAAAATAATCCAAAAAAAAGAATTTCAAACTTCATGTTAGGATTTAAATATTTTTTACATAAATGGGTTAATAATGAGATAACTGTAAATGGAATAATTCCATGGACTGTCTTTAGAACCAATGTTAAAAATGCTTTAAAAACTATATTAAATCAAACTCAAAAAAGTGAACAGATTGCTGTTTTTTCATCAGGGGGAACAATTAGTTCCATAGTTGGAGAGTCATTAGAAATTTCTAAAGAAAATATAATAGCTGATTTAAATTTTTCTATAAGAAATACATCATTCACTACTTTTCTTTATTCAAATAATGAATTCAACTTATTGTCTTTTAATGAGTTACCTCATTTAAAAGAGGATATGATTACATTTGTTTAATGCTTTAGTTGAAAAAGTCAATAATTCAATAAATATGAGAAAAGATTTAAAAGAATTTTACGAAAGAAAAGAATTTTTAAAAGATGAAAACAGAGAAGAAACAGTAAAAAAAAGACATGACAAAGGTTTAAGAACTGCTAGAGAAAATATCGAAGACTTGTGTGATGAAAATTCATTTAAAGAAATTGGATCTTTAATTATTGCAGGACAAAAAATAGATTTACACAAGAATAATTAATTAAAAAAACTCTTTAAATATTGGTACACTTTTAGGTACACAAAACTTTATTATTGTTTAACAACTATAAAAGTAGCCGTGGCTCCAGTTGAAAGGTTCCATTGATTTGAAGAAATAAGTTTTTGACTATCATCAAAAACTCTAAGCTCAGCGGTATTTGGTCCTGATTCACCTTGATTTAATGCAGTAAAATCTATTTTATTAAATCCCTTATTTAAAGGAAGCTTAAATCCAATAAAAGAATTATCTAATAATAAATTATAAATAACAATAGAGTCATTAACTAAAATTCTTACTCTGTCTCCATCTACATATTCAAAATCTCTACATAATATATTTACATATTCTGATACTGTAGAAACATCTCCTAAATATGAACCATTACTATAACCATTTGGTTTTTTATCTTTTTCTTTTTTCAATCTTTTAAGATAAATGTCCCCAGGGTTTAAAAATATTTCATTTTCCTTTAATGCACTAGACATTTTCTTAGATTCAGTCTTTTTAGAAATTGAAAAATAATTTGGATTATTCGGGCTAATCTGAGCATTCTTTAAAGCTGAATAAACCGGAGGTAATAATTCAATTTTTCTTTTAGAAATTTCAACTTGAGAAAAAGTTAAAAAAGGTATTATTAAAAAAAATAATAATATTTTTCTTAATGATTTGAAATTTCTAAAAACAATAAAATTAGCCATCTAATTATTTTATTTTCATTAAAATCAAGAACCATGCCTTAAATAAAAAATCAAAAAATACATAATCCTTAATAAAACTCATGAATTAAGATTTAAAATACTTATTATACTTGAAATAAGAGAAAAATCCTAAAATTAATACAAAAAATAAAGAGTAATATACAAAATCAGGTGTAATAACTTTATCTCCACTAGCGTATGAATGTAGTCCTGATAAGTAGAAGTTAACACCAAAATAAGTCATAATAATACTAGAAAAAGCTAAAATTGACATTAAATTAAATGTCCATTTTCCTCTTAATCCAGGTACTAACCTCATATGTAATACAAAAGCATAAATGAAAATACTGATTAAAGCCCAAGTCTCTTTAGGATCCCATCCCCAATATCTTCCCCAACTTTCATTAGCCCATTGTCCTCCTAAAAAATTACCAATAGTTAGCATTATTAAACCAACAGTTAAAGCCATTTCATTAATAATTGTTAATTCCTTTAAATTAAGCTCAATTTTCTTTTTATTCTTTTCGTTAGTGATTAACATCAAAATCAATGAAACAATCCCTAGTATCATTCCTAAAGTAAATGGACCATAACTTCCAACAATAACAGAAACATGAATCATTAACCAATAACTATCAAGAACTGGAACCAAATTTGCAATCTCTGGATCCATCCAATTCCAATGTGCAATCATCAATATCATTGAAGCAACAAAAGAAGTAGCAGCAATAGTTAAATTTGATTTTCTCCCAAAAGCTAATCCAATACCTACTGTTGCCCAAGCAACAAAAATCATTGATTCATAGGCATCACTCCAAGGTGCATGACCAGCAATATATCCTCTTGCAATAAGTCCTATTGTATGAAGAAAGAATAAAGTAACAATTGAATACTTGCAAATTGAAACTAAAAAATTAACATATCTATTTTCATAAAATATTTGAAATATTAAAAACCCAAACATAAGAGTGCCAACATACATATACCAACTAAATAATTTTTTAAAAACATCATATTTATTATATAAAATCTCTGCTTTTACTTTTTTTTCTGTTGGAAGAACTTCTGAACCATATTTTTTTTGAAAACCTTTAATACTCTCTAATAGTTTTTCTGAATTTGTATAATCTTTTATAATTACATCATTATCTAGTGAGCCTAAATAAAGTGGCAATATATTTTTTACATATAAAGAGTCAATTCCTGTAAACGAATCTGGATCTAATTCAGAAAAAGAAAGCCATTTATTATTTGGCTCATCAGGAATTGGAAATATTTTTAGAATTTTTCCTTCTAATGCAGAAAATAATAAATTTATTTTTCTGTCTAATTCTATAAAATCTTTTTCAAATTGATTTGGAAGTGATGATTTATAAGAATCTTCAAGTTGTTTAGATAATTTGTAATTCCCTTTTTGATCAAAAAAGTCAACAAATGCAGCATACTTTTCTTTTTTATTTCTTCCTGCTATTTTCCTAATACTATCATTTCCTCTCTTAAGATAAATTATAGGAATATTATACCATAAAACAGGATTTTTAATAATTGAAATAAGAACTTGATCTGCATTTAAACCTTTATACTTATCCGATTTACTCACTTTTCGTAAAAGTTCAGATGCAAAAGTATTTAAAGGCTTCATCCTTCCTCCAGAATCTTGAATTACTAAGCTTCCGAACACAGCAGAATGCTCAATACTAACAGGATTATTAATAATTAAAGAATCTATTTGTTTTAAGTTTTTAGCTTTTATATGATCATGATTTTCTTGACTTAAACCAATACTTGAAAAGAATAAAAAGAAAATCAATAATGATTGTTTTTTTAGTTTAACTTTTTCTAGTTGAAGTGCCAAATCTTTAAATCTTGTTTTTCCAAAAAACATGATTCCTATTAATCCTATATACAATAAAAAGTAACCCAAATAGGTTATTAAAGTCCCATAAAAGTCATGGTTAACAGATAAAATAGTTCCTTTTTCATCCTGATCAAAAGAGGCTTGAAAGAAACGATATCCTTTATGATTTAGGATATGATTCATATAAATTTCGTGATCAAAATTATTGTTGTCTAAAACTGTCACTTTACTCATAAAGCTACTATAGCTTTTTTCAGTACCTGGGTATTTTTCTGCTATAAAATCATTTAGTTTGATTTTAAATGGCAATTCATACTCTAAAGAACCATATTTCATCAAAAAATCTAAATTGCCAACTCTTATTGTTTTTAAATCATTTACAACTCCTTTAGCGCCTAAAAGGCCTATGATTTCAGATTCATTATTAGTAGATATCTTCAAAAACAGACCATCTTGTACCGTAACCTCATCATCTGATTTAAGAATTTCAAATTTTCCATTAATAATCTCATCTGGAAAAACAAATTGTAAACCTGCAGCATTATATAATGATCTTAGTTGTAAAGGTTGGTCTGAACCTTTAATAAGTTGACCTTTTTTTTGATCAGCCATTCTTAAATAATCCCCATCAAAAGCGCTATTTACAATTAGTTCGCCATCAATAAGTTTAATATTAATTGCTCCAACAGTGGGTTTATTTAAAGCAAATAATATATTATGAATACTTGTAATATCTCCCCACTTAAGAAAATGATCGTGTCTATTTCCTCCACTTGCTTCAACAATTTTCAAATACTGATCTCCATTTATATTTTCAACTAAATCTTCCTTAGCATTTTCAATAAAATCAACATATTCAATTGTAAAATCTTGATTATTAAATTCATATTTCCATTTAAAAGAATTATTGGTATGTTCTGAAAGAAGCATATCGTCTTCTAATTTCTTTCTAGCAGGCTGACCATTAATTTCTCCATCAACGAAGATTGTTAAATAAGTTTTATCTGAAAGAAATGTTTGTGATGAATTATTTTCTCTTATTGGCATAACTCCTTCAAAACCTATGTAACGAGTAACAAAGGCACCTATTATTATTAATATCCATGATACATGTAATAAAAGTACTGGCCACTTTTCAAATCTTAATAAATTATATCTTTTGATATTTAAAATGAAACTCAATATAAAAAATCCCATTATTATCTCAAACCAAAAAGCGTTATAGATTAAAATTTTAGCAGTAGTGGTGCTGTAATAGTTTTCAACGAATGTGCCTACAGCCATTGAAAAAGCAAATAAAAGAAATAAAAAAGCAGTAAGTCTAGTTGAAATTAAAAAAGATATTATTTTTTTACCCATTTATTAGTAAAGTTACAGTCCTTATTATCTTTATTTATATTAATATATGTTTCATCAATTTTTTCAATCATCCAGCTTTGGATTTTATCAAGTTGCTTTTCTTTAAGAGCTAATTCTTTTATTTTAATATAATCTTGAGAATAATTAGCAATATGTTCATCGAATCTGTTACTTACTTTTATTATTTTATATTTCTTAACTCCTCTTTGATCTTCTTCAAGGAGTGAGTTAGAAATTTCATTGTCTTTTAATTTTTGTGCTTGACTGTATAAAACAGGATCCATTTTAGTCAGTTCAAATCTAGTGTCACCTGTTGTAGGATTTATAAGTACTCCTCCATTGTTTTTGGTTTCTTCCTCATGGGACAAAGATTTTGCTGCTTCTTCAAAAGTTAATTCTTCATCAACAATTCTTTTTCTAATTAAATCAATAATTCTTTTAGCTTCAACTAAAGCTTCGTTTCTAATTTCTGGAATCAATAAAATATGTCTAACATCAACCTCTTGTCCTCTAATTTTTTCAACTTTTACTATATGCCATCCACTGGGTGACTTGAAAGGAGCTGATATCTCACCTTCTCTTAATCTATATGAAGCATCTCTAAACTCTTTTACCATTTGTGGTCTACTTCTATTAAGAGTATATTTTCCGCCAGTTGATCTTGACCCTGGATCTTGAGAATATAAAATAGCTTTTGTTGCGAATGAAGAACCATTTACAACTATATCATTTCTTATAGTTTCTAAACGTTTGATTACTTTTTGTTCATCTTCATCAGAAACTTCTGGGTTTATTACAATTTGAGCTAATTCTAATTCTGCACCAAAAACTGGTCTTTCATAGTTTGGAATAGAGTTAAAAAATTGTCTTACTTCCTCAGGTGTAATTTCAATTTCATCAACAATTTTATTTTGCATTTTTTCAGATAACTGATTGACCTTATTTATTTCAAAAAGTTCAGTCCTAAAAGATTGCTCGTCATTTTTTTTATAAAATTCTAGCACTTTATCTAAACTACCTAATTGATCAATAAAATAATCAATAGTTTTGTCAACATATGAATATATCTGATTATTATCAACTTCTAAACTATCTTGTTCAGCATGATGAGCGTATAATTTATCTTCCATCAATTTCCCTAACAAACTACATCTAGTTATATTTTGAGTTGAAACACCTTGAGATTGAAGATCAATTAGAGTCTTATCTACATCTGACTCTAATATAACATACTCGCCAACTACAGCAGAAACGCCATCTATTTTAATTTTACTTTGAACAATATCAGAATTAACAGAAGACTGCGAAAAACTAATGTTAAAAAATAACATTAGTAAAGCAGAAAAGAAATATTTACTAATTTGTTTCATAAAATTCAAATTCTTTTTTTTGTATAGCATCATCAATTAAATCTTTTTCAAATTTACTAATAAACTCTAATTTTTTTTTATTTAAAAGAATTTGTTTTAAAGTAGGTTGGATAAATTCAATTGGCGCTAAATCATTTCTAAAAATAGATTCATTAATTTTAATCAAATATAATTCTAAAGAATCTTCTAATTGATAAAATAGTGACTTTTTTATAATTCTATTTTTTATATTTTTATTAATTTCTGGAAATTTATTAAAAAACATTTCTTTATTAATCCAAACTGAGTCATTAAAATAAAAAGAAGTGAATTGTAAAGAAATTGAATCCAAAAAAGCAACATCATTCTTATTAAACCTTCTAAACCTTTTAACAACATCCTTAATATTATAATTATCGCTTTTTATTTTTAGATACCTTCCTTTAAGTAAATCCTGATTTAGTTTAAAATTCAATTTATTTAAATCATGATATTTTTTTATTTCATTTTTTGAAATCAAAGTATCCATTAGGGCTTTCACCATTTTTTCTTGATAATAATGAGAAAGTAAATCATTTTTATATGATTCAACCAGCTCTAATAATTCAAACTGTTCATCTTTATCAAGGTTGATTAAGGCCTTGTCATAAATAATATAATTTTTAGCCCATTTCAAAATTTGATTCTTGACATAAATTATACTATCCTCTTTTGACAAATTCTTAGGAAATATATCTTTAATATCCTCAAAATAAAAATAATCATCTTGAATTCTAGCCAATGCTAATTGAGGATTAGATTTAAAATATTGACAACTAACTATTATTATAGAAAAAGAAAAAAGAAAAAAGAAATTTTTTATTTTCAAAACAATATTATCTAGAATAATTAGGAGATTCTTTGGTTATTATAACATTATGAGGGTGGTTTTCTTGAATACCAGCTCCTGTAATTTGAATAAATTGAGCTTTAGCTTGTAAATCCTCAATATTTTTACTTCCACAATAACCCATTCCTGATTTTAATCCTCCTACAAATTGATGAATACTTTCTAAAAGGTCACCTTTATAAGGTACTCTTCCTACAACTCCTTCAGGGACGAGTTTATTTGAGTCACTTACAAAATCTTGAAAATAACGATCTCTACTTCCTTTTTGCATAGCTTCTATAGAACCCATTCCTCTATAAGTCTTAAATTTTCTTCCTTCATAAATAATGGTTTCACCTGGAGATTCTTTAGTTCCAGCTAAAAGAGAACCTAACATAACGCAATCTGCACCTGCGGCAATTGCTTTAGTAATATCTCCAGTGTATTTAATTCCTCCATCTGCTATAACTGAAACCCCTGATCCTTTAATAGCTTTTGAAACTTCATAAATTGCAGAAAGTTGAGGATAACCAACTCCAGATATAACCCTAGTTGTACAAATTGAACCTGGGCCAATTCCAACTTTAACTCCATCTGCACCTGCTTTTACTAAAAACAATGCAGCTTCTGCTGTAGCAATATTTCCAACAATCACATCAAGGCCAGGAAAATCTTGCTTAATATTTTTTAAAATATTTAACACTCCCTTTGAATGGCCATGAGCGGTGTCAATAACTATTGCATCTACACCTGCCTTATATAGAGCTTTACATCTTTCAAAAGAATCCTGGGAAACACCTATTGCAGCAGCTACTTTCAACCTACCATATTTATCTTTATTTGATATTGGCTTAAGAGATAATTTTTGAATATCTCTAAATGTTATTAAACCAATTAAATTTTTATTTTTATCAATGACTGGTAATTTTTCTATTTTATGTTTTTGTAAAATCTTTTCTGCTTCTTGCATCGTAACGCCTTCTTTAGCAGTAACTAGATTTGTTGTTGTCATAACTTGAGAAAGAGATTTGCTGTTATCATTTTCAAACCTTAAATCTCTGTTGGTAACAATACCAATTAATTTTCTTTCAGCATTTATAATTGGAATTCCACCAATACTGTATTCTTTCATATTATGTTTTGCTTCAGCAACTAAAGAATTTTTATTTAGAGTAATTGGTTCTAAAATCATTCCCGATTCTGACCTTTTAACTTTTTTAATTTTACTAGCTTGCTCATCAATAGTCATGCTTTTATGCAGAACACCTAAACCTCCTTCTTGTGCCATTGCAATAGCCATTTTACTCTCTGTAACAGTATCCATCGCAGCAGAAACAATGGGAATATTTAAATTTAGATTTTTAGAAAATTTAGATTTTAAATCTACCTGATTTGGGAGGCATTCTGAATAAGATGGAACTAAAATAACGTCATCGTATGTTAATCCTGTTCCAATAAATTTCTTTTTAAGTAAATCCATAGCAATTAACTTATTAATTAATTGCATGCAAATATACTAAAAATTAACCCTTGAAAAGTTTGAGGTCTTTAATTATTATAATTACAGATAATAGAAATGAAATTGTCATTAAAAAACCAGAGAAAATAACTAAGTATTTAAACCAAAGTATTTCTATCCAAAGAAAATAAATCCCTCCGAAAGTCAAAAGAATTGAAACAAATGGTTCAATCGTTAGAAAATACTTTAAAAAAATATTTGTAGGAGTTAAACAAAGTAACAAACCCACAATAAAAAAAATAACAGACATGGAAAGAATATGGGAATGAATTATTGCTAAAAGCTCTCTTTTACTTTTTTTAAATTTCATCACGTCTGCATCAATATCAGACTCATTACCATTATATTGTTCAACAAGCCCATTCGGTTGGATGCTATTTGAATGATTTACAAAACTAATACTAGAGAAAAAACCAATACTTAATACTACTATAAATGAAGCAATTAAATATCTTATCTCTTTTGAAAGTTGTGAAAGACTATTTATTTCAAACATCGAGTAAAAATACTATAATATTTTCTTATCAATCAATAAATTTAAAGAACTTAATAATTGATTTATAGCATTTGTCATTGACTTTACTGAAATTGTTGCCCCTGAAATAGCTGAAATATTTTCTCTATAAATAAATTTATCTTGAATTGATTTGTTATTGAATTGACGCAACCATCTTGTGCTACCAATTTCACTCCCCCAATCTTCTCTATATATTAAAACTTTAGATTTTTTAATTATAAATTCATTATTGAAAAGCACTAAATATTCAAAAGTTTCTGTTTTACTAGGTGCAGTTCCAACATATGCATAACCCAAAAAGAGATCCTTTGAAATAATTTTAAAAAAACGATCTTTAGAAAAATCTACTGTTAAATCAGGTTCATTTTCAATTATAACAGGAATTAATAAAAAATCATTTATTGAAAAAGATTTAGAAATTTCTTTTTTTACTCTTTTTAAAATTTGAATATGGTTGTGAATAGTAAAAGAACTGCTGAGTATAAATATCAAAACAAAGCTAAAAGCTCTCAAACTATAAAGTTCTTTTAAATTCATATCTTATATCAGGTATTAAAAGAAAACTCCTATTCCCATGTTAAATTGTCCCTTAGCTTTAGAATCTGCAGCTGCAGTTCCTTTTGATTGCCAATCCATTTTAAAAACAGCACCATCAGCTAAATGATAAGAAAGTCCAAAAGTAGTTTCTTTTCTATGAAATGAAGTATTTTTAGTTAAAGATCCTGCTACACTTGAATGAGTATCAAAATCTTCATATCTAACAAAAGCATCTAATTTCTGGCGATTAGCCATAGGTAATAAATTGTAGGCAGCTTCAACATAATATCCACTCATTTTAGAACCTAAATCTTTTCCTGACACATTATTATATAAATCTGTATTACTTAATGAAGCATCAATATATTCAGATCTTGCAGTAAAACGATTTTTAACATATCTTGCATCTAAACCTAACATTGAAACCCCTACTTGAGAGCCAATAATGCTTTTGTCAGTAGTTTGAGTTTTTCCATTATAAAAACTTAATCCCAATTTAAGACCAGGAAGTCCATAATAGTCAACTTTAGATGCAAAGTTAGCATTACTACCTATAGATTCAGCTCCCTTTTGTCTGCCAGATCTTAAACCATTCGTTCCTTTTAATTTATATTCTCCATTATAAGAAACAAAACCATTCATTATGTAAGCTTGATATTTCAAAGACATACTATTAATTCTTCCTGTTGCTCCTATACCCATTTCCCTCCAAGTTGTAGGAACTAATTTATTATTTAGACTAGGTCTTTCTACACCATTGTAAGTAGTAGGCTCATGATACTCATTAATAATTCCCATAGGAACTAACAATAAGCCTCCTTTTATACTGAAATTATCTGAAACTCCATAATTTAAAAAAGCTTGTTCAACATAAACTTCTTTTACATGTTCAAATTCAATTTCAGCAATAAATGATACTCTATCATCAAATTTATATGCAAAAAGAATTACTAATCTTTGAACATCTAATTCAGAAGAACCAGAATCTGGATTGTTATATGTCATCTCACCATAACCTCCAATTGATAGACCAGAAACTAAAGTTTGTAAACTTAAAAGTTGTTTTTCAGGACTATTATTCTGAGCATAAAAACTTAAAGTAAACAAAGTAATTAAAACTGTTAATTTAGTTTTTTCCATATTATATTTATTTGGATTGATTATAAATAAGATACAAACGTATGGGAAAATTTTAAAAAATAAAAGCTTATTTTTAATTATTCTAAATAAAAATAGGGAGAATTAAAAGTAGAGTTACTAAGTGATTGAATAACAATTAACTATACTTTTGAAAAAGTTTTGAAGCATGATTATAACACGATTCAAAATTTAAAGAATTGATATTTATTTTAATATTTTTTGAATTAAAATAAGTAATCATTTTTTCAGTTGGGAAATTTCCGGTCAAATCATCTTTTGCCATTGGACATCCTCCAAAACCTTGAATAGTGCCATCAAACCTTCTACACCCTGAATTATATGCTGAATTAATTTTATCATGCCACTGATCAGGTTTGGTATGGAAATGTGCTCCAAATTCTATTTCAGGATATTTCACCACAGCTTTTGAAAAAATCATTTTTATATCCTTTTTAATAGCAGAACCAATAGTATCAGATAAAGAAACTACTTCTATTTTTATTTCATTTAGTAAATCAATCCATTTTTCTACAATTTCAGAATTCCAAGGATCACCATATGGGTTACCAAAACCCATTGATAGATATACTACAACCTTTTTTTCATAACGATCAGCTAAGTCTTTAATCTTCTTTAATTCTTCAATAGAATCACTAATTGTTTTATTAGTATTTCTCATTTGAAAATTTTCTGAAATTGAGAAAGGATAGCCTAAAAAACATATTTGTGAATACTCACAAGCTTGCTTAGCCCCTCTTAAATTTGCTACTATTGCAAGTAATTTAGATTTTGAAGCAGATAAGTCTAAACTTTCTATAACCTGATGAGTATCTTTCATTTGTGGAATAGCATATGGAGAGACAAAACTTCCAAAATCTACAATATCAAAACCTACAGATAATAAAGATTGCAAATAAGATACTTTTTCTTTAGTCGGAATCCATTTCTTAATTCCTTGTAAAGCATCCCTTGGGCATTCTACAATTTTAATTAAAGACATTTTATAAAGTTAAGATATTTATTATTTCAGTATCCAAATTGAAATAAAAATGTATATACAAGTCTCAATTAAGAAAAAGTATTTATTGAATATACCTTTACTATCAATTAAAGATTTAATATTAACAGCAAAAAAGGAGACTGATATAAAAACAAGATTAGCTTGCATCCAAAAAAGGATTCCTAAAACAGTAAATTGAATTTGAGAATCTAAATTATCATGAAAAAGAAAATTAGGGAAAAGTGCAATGAAAAAAATGCTCACTTTTGGATTTAAAAGATTCATTAAAAGACCTTTTTTAAAAATGCTAATATTTTTAATTTCTTGTTGATGTTTTTTACTTTCCTTTTGTCTATTTAAAAATGCTTTTATAGCTAAATAAATAAAATATAAAGCCCCTAGTGTTTTTAGAATTAAAAATATTTTTTCATTCTCCTTTAATAATAGTGATAAGCCAATAACAACTAAAAAAGTATGAAAAAGAAGACCTGTAGTTAATCCTAAAGAAGTAATAATAGCCTGTTTTTTACCTTTTATGAAACTTTGAGATATGACATATAAAATATCAGGACCAGGTGAAATTGTCAGAGCCAATGATGATAAAATAAACGTGATTATTATTTCGTAATGCATTAATTAAATTATAGGATTCTATTCTCAAAGAAATTAGTTAATTAACTTTCTATTTATTAATTGATTTTTTCCTTTTATCATATTAGAATTATGTATCAATACAATACTTCTAATTTTATCAATCACATCTTTGTTTTTACTTGAAATATTATATTTTTCACTAGGATCATTTTCTAAATCATATAAAAGAGGAATCTCATGTATCATTTTTTTATTATTTAAAGTATAAGCCTCTTGCGTAATAAAATGTGCTTTATAATTCTTATACCTTAAAGCATACAATTGTGTTCCTCTATAAAAATATGTCACTTCTCTATCTGTTCTCTTTAAATCAAATAATGTCTTAGTGATATCGAATCCATCTATAATTCTATCTGTAGGAATTTGACCACCAGCAATTGATATAAAAGTTGAAAAAAGATCCATTGTAGAGCCAGTATCAGAAATTATAGCGGGCTTGATATTACTAGGAGACCAAAAAATAGCTGGAACCCTCATTCCACCTTCCCAAGTAGTTCCTTTTCCTTCTTTTAATAACCCTGCACTTCCTCCATGAGTTTTAAATGGAAGCCATGGACCATTATCAGATGTGAAAACAACAATAGTATTCTTATCAATTTTTAATTTTTTAAGAACCTTAATAATTTGACCTACACCATAATCAATTTCTTGAATCACATCTCCATAAAGACCTCTTTTACTTTTACCAAGAAATTTTTTTGAAGCATACAGTGGAATGTGTGGAAGGTTATGTGCTACATATAGAAAAAAAGATTCTTTTTTATTTTCTTTTATAAAGTTAATAGCTTCCTTAGTATACCTTTTAGTAATAGTTGTTTGATCAACAGGTCTTTCAATTACAGAAGTATTTTTAATTAATGGAACATTATAATTTTTTGAATTCAATTCCTCACCTTTATATTGATCCCAATAGTTGAAATTATTGATTGCATCCATATCATTTGAGTATGGTATTCCATAATAATAATCAAATCCATTATTAGTAGGTAAAAATTCTTTTTTATGACCTAGATGCCATTTACCAATAGCAGCTGTTTTATATCCCTTTTCTTTTAGAATTTCAGATAAGGTCAATTCATATGATGGTAATCCATTAACAGAGTCAGGAAATAATACTCTGTTAATATCACTAGCCATACCACTTCTAATAGGCAACCTGCCAGTTAAAAGAGCAGCTCTACTTGGTGTACAAACACTAGCGGCAGAATAAAACTGTGTCCATTTCTGGCCTTCATAAGCCATTTGATCTAGATTTGGAGTTTGTATAGTAGGATGACCAAAAACACCTAAATCTCCATAACCCATATCATCAACAAAAATTATAATAAAATTAGTTTTTGAAGAATCTTGAATGGCTAAAATATTTTTAGTTAACAATAGAGAAAAAAGCAATAAACGAATTATTTTTAAGAACATCTTTTTAATTATATAATCTTTTTGACAAAATTATCAAAAAAATAATTACATTAGCTACTTGGTAATACATAGTACTGTAATTAAACTTAAATTTTAAATCTTATGACAAAAAATATTTTCTCCTTCATTGTTATTTCTTTAATAGCAATAAATTTTTCTTTCTCACAATTATCAAAAGCAAAGAAATTTGCAAAATCAATTAGTGCAGAAGATTTAAGCGAACACCTTTATACATATGCTTCTGATGAATTTGAGGGGAGAGATACTGGTAAAGAAGGACAAAAAAAGGCAGTAGAATATCTTAGAAATTACTATAAATCAATTGGCGTTGAAGCAGGAGATCCAGATGGGGACTACTTTCAATCAATGTCATTAAAGATGAGGGGAAGAAGAGGAAAACCTGGAACTACTGTAGATACTGAGAATGTAATTGCAATTATAAAAGGTTCTGAAAAACCCGAAGAGTATGTGATACTTTCTGCTCACCTTGACCATGTAGGAATTGATAAAGATGGTGAAATTTATAATGGAGCTGATGATGATGGTTCAGGAACTGTTGCTTTATTAGAGATAGCCCAAGCATTTAAAAAAGCTAAAGATAAAGGAAAAGGACCTAAAAGATCTGTAGTTTTTCTTCACGTAACTGGAGAGGAAAAGGGACTTTTAGGATCTAAATATTATACTGACAATCCAATATATCCATTAGAAAATACTGTAGTTAACTTAAATATAGATATGATTGGCAGAATTGATCCAACAAGAGAAGCTAAAAACAGAGATTACATTTATTTAATAGGATCGAATCATGATAGTAATGACCTTCATAATCTCTCTGAAGAAACAAATACTGCAACTGTTAATATGACATTAGATTATAGGTTTAATGACAAAAATGATCCTAATAGATTTTACTACAGAAGCGATCATTATAATTTTGCAAAAAATGGAATCCCAATAATTTTTTATTTTACTGGAACTCATGAAGATTATCATAAAATAACTGATACACCAGATAAAATTGAATATGACCTATTAGAAATGAGATCTAAACTAATTTTCTATACAGCTTGGAATATTGCCAATAGAGATAGAAGATTAATAGTAGATCCTAAACCAGAAAAAATAGCTGTTCCTCTCGATCAGTTAAAGAAATATACAGGAGTGTATAGTAATGTTCAAGGTGGTGAAATGAAAATTATAGTAGTTAAAGGCAATTTAGCTATGGTACCTGCTGGGAGAAGTAATGATGAAGCTATGGTTCTAGAAGCAGTTGGGGATCATAAATTTAAAATGACCATGGCAGGAATTAATATTGAATTTTTCCGTGATAAAAAAATGAAATTTAAGATGGGAGAAAGGGAAATTATTTTTGACCTTATTCCTCCTCCTCCTCCAAAAAATAAATAAAATTATTAATAAAAAAAGCGCTTCTTTTTAAGTGCTTTTTTATTTTTTAAAAATATCATTCAAAACTGCAGCAAGTGTTAACCCCCCCTTATGTAGTTGATTTTTTATCAAAGAAAAGTTTTTTTCTATATAGTCCCTACTTATATTCTCTTTAGCTAAAATTTGAGAATATATTTTTTTTACTTCTTGGTGGGATTCGTAAGACCAATCTATAGGATTTAAGGACACTTGAGTTTTTTGTTTATTTATTAAGTCATTAGCCAAACTCTTATAATCAATAGTAAAATATTCAATTATTTGAGTATCCCAAACTCTATGCAAATTTGAGGCATTACCTAAAAAATTAAGTCTAATATCATTACCTCCCCTATCTTCAAACCTGCCGGTATGCAGTGGTTGATGAATATCACCAATTAAATGAACTAAATATTTTAAATGAAATGATTTCAATTCTTTAGAAGAATTTTCTTCTTTTAAAACTTCTATACATTTATTAATTGCCTGAACTACATCTCCTTTTGGATTTTTGTTAATCTCATGATATTCTTTATCTAAAGGCATATTAACGTAATGCCAAGAATTATATTTACTAAATTCAGGATTGAATCTCATTTCGTCAGCCCAAGTACTAACTAAAGAAAGCGATTGGCCATCTAATATTTTTTTTACTTGGTACATAGCATTTAGCGATAGGTTTTGAGTTGCAATCTCACCAATTACTTGGTGGCCTACCTTACCCCATACATCTTCATTACTAAATATAGCATGAGAAACTATTAAAAAAAGTAAAATTATTGTTTTAGGCTTCAACATAATTTAAATTTTTAAAATAAAATATTATACTTTTAAATATAATTAAATACTTATGAAGTATCTACGTTGGATATTTTTTCTTTTTTTTATTTCTAATTTTTATTCTCAAGAAATAATTCCTGTTTGGTCAAATAAAATTCCCAATTACATTAAATCTAATGAAAAGGAAATTAAATTTTATAATCAAGATAGCACAAGATATTCGTATTCGAAAGTACAAGTTCCAACACTTGAAATAATCCTTCCTCCAAAAAAATTTTCTAATGGAAATGCGATTATAATTTTTCCAGGTGGTGGATATAAAAATTTGGCCTATAAATGGGAAGGAGTTGCTATGTCTCTATTTTTAAATTCAAAGGGAATTGCCGCTTTTATATTAAAATACAGACTTCCCCAATCAAAATCTGTAAAAATAAGTCATCTAGCCCCTCTTCAAGATGCTCAAAGGGCAATTAAAATTGTAAGAAAAAATGCGAAAAAATGGAATATTGATCCTAATAAAATTGGAATACTAGGGTTTTCAGCTGGAGGACACTTAGCCTCTACATTGGGTACTCAATTTAAAAGAGATTTAATTGAAAATAAAGATGAAATAGATTTAATAGATGCTAGACCTAATTTTATGGCTTTAATTTACCCTGTTATTTCTATGGACTCATCAATATATCATGGCGGTTCTGTAAAAAACCTTTTAGGGGAAAGCCCCTCCAAGGAGTTAATCAGACAGTACTCTAATGAATTAAATGTCACTGAGAACACACCCCCCACTTTTATTATTCATTCAAATGATGACAAAGGAGTTAAAGTTGAAAATAGTTTAAGGTTCCATAAGAGTTTAAATCAAAATGGAATTAAAAATGAAATGCACATTTACCCTTATGGTGGACATGGTTATTCTCTAGCCACTGGAATGGGGCAATTAAGTAAATGGCCCGATTTGCTGATCGATTGGATTAAGTCGATTAACTAAAATCTTTGTTTTATGAATCAATTAATTGAGAAAGCTTATAATATTAAAATTATTGAGATAAAAAAACTAAATGGTTACGAGAATGAAAATTATCTTATAAAAACAATTAATAATAAATTTATTTTCAAAAAATACCCCTATTCTTCCGAATTAGAGTCAATTATTCATGCTGAGAATGAAACACTTTTATTTTTATCACAAAATAACAATCAATTTCCTAATCCAATTAATACAGCTGAAGGGTTATTTCTAAAAGTTTATGAAATAGATGGTGAGAAATTTATATGTAGAATGTTATCTTTTCTTGAAGGGGAAATGCTTGGAAGCATTAAGAATAATAAAGAAATATTTGAATCTTTTGGATTTTTTCTTGCTAAAATGAATAAAAAGCTAATATCATATAATAACAATATTATAAAAGCTAGAACATGGCATTGGGATCTACAACACTTTCATCTTAATAAAAAATATATCAATGAAATAGCTAAAATAAAAGACAGGACTTTAGTTGAATATTTTTTTTATCAATTTGAAAAAAATGTAAGTCATTTGATACCTACTTTAAGAAAATCTATTATTCATGGTGATGCAAATGAATGGAATGTACTTATAAAAAATGGGAAGGTTTCTTCTATTATTGATTTCGGTGATTTAGTATACTCTCCATTAATTAATGAAATTGCAATTGCTATTACTTACGGATCTTATGATAAAGAAAAACCTTTAGATTGGGCATTAACACTTCTAAAGTCGTATAATAAAGTATTACCGCTTCTTGAGGTTGAAATTAAAATCCTTTATTATCTAATTGCTGCAAGACTATGTGTTAGTCTTTGTAATGGTGCGCATTCAAAAAAAATAAATCCTAAAAATAAATATGCTTTTTCTAGTGAAAAATCAGGATGGAAAATGCTTTACAAATGGCTAGCTTTAAATCCGATATTTGTTGAAAATACTTTTCGAAAAGCACTTGGATTCTCTAAAAAATTAAACAAGCAAGTTAAAAAAATGTAACTATGGAGAAAAATGAAAAATGTTGTCATTACGATTTTAAAAAATGGCAAACTTGGTGTGTCCTTATAATTATAGCTGTAATTTCTTTTTACATAGGGACTCTTCTTGTCTAAAAAGAAAAAACTCTCAATTTCTTGAGGGATTTTTCTTTTATTTCAGTTTTTATTTTGTTTGGACTTCCTTTAGGTCTTGACATTTTATTTAATTTAGAGTTATGAAAAATGTTTACCTATTAGCTTTAATTTTTTCGCTTGTTTTAGGATATTTCTTGTATCTATTTTTTGGAATAATTTTTATTGTCTTTATACCACCATTATTTGTTTACTTATTCAACAAGTACAATAAAGAGTAGTATTTTATTTAAAATAAAATTACTTTAGAGAGATAAGTAGTAATATAAGTAATGGGACTTTTTTTATAATTCCGAATATAAATAGTAGTTTAAAATTTTTATTTTCAATTAAATTTTTAAAAATATTTTTCATAAAATAAATATAAATTTTTTTCTAACTTCCCCCCCAACTATCTTGAAAAAAAATACCAACTCCAAGCTCTGCCCATAAATACAAAAGAATTAAAATTATTAAAGCTATTGCTAATTTTTTTTTGAGTTTCATAAATGTAAACATACAAATTACTAAAAGCTATTGATCATAACTTGTACTGACGTTTATTTACTTAACAATATTATACTCTTGAAATAAGTTATTATATTATATTTCATTCTTATCTCCATTTGCAAAACCTTCAATAGGTTGGACTTCTAAGGCAGAATTAATTCATAAATAATTATGGTAGTAAATATTGCAGCAACAATAGCTATAAAACCAGTATACCCATTAAGTCCTAATTTTTTTAACAACCAATATCTTACATTAAACTTCCAAGAGAATATGCCTTTATCAAGAGGTTTTTTTTCAAATTCATATTTCATAATCTAAATATAAGAATTATCTAAACCTTATTCTCCCTTTATAGATGACTGTGTGTTTGCTGAATTAAAAGTAGAGTATATGCCTATGATGTAAGCTTTATTGGAAAGTTGTAAATTCGCAAGTCTAATAAAATTTATAGTAAATAAAAAACTATATGAGCATCAAAACAACTGAGATAAAAATAACTAATCAAAGAGGATTTTTGTTTGACCTAATTATTTACATATCAGTAATGTTTCTAATAAGGGAAATATATTTTTCGAATGTTGGTTTTATAGTAAATGGACTTTTTTGGTCATTTTCAACTTTAGTTATTGCAATTTGGAGAATGAAAGTTCGCAATATTTCGTGGAAGAATTTAGGACTACGTAAACCTATAAGCATCAAAAAAACTTTATTTGTCACTATTGGTATTTTAATAGCAATACCTCTATCAATAATGCTATTCCAACTAATTAAAGACTTTTTGCCTTTTTCTTTAGCGCCAGATAATTCTTCTGAAAATGCAATATCTAAATTTGGAAACCTAAAAGACAATTGGTTGCTTTTTTTATCAATTATGCCAATGATATTAATTCAATCAACGTTAGAAGAAGTATTAGATAGAGGATTCTTAATAAATTGGTTTGAACGTCTCTTTTCTTCAACAACTTTTGCTACAATTATTGCAGTTGTATTACAAGCAGCAATTTTTGGATTTAGGCATTCTTATGATTTTTCAGAAAGGTCAATAACAGTAGGCATCATTGGACTAATTATGGGAATAGCATATGTGAAATTTGGACGAAATTTATGGCCATTAATTATCGCTCATTGTATACTCAATACAATGTCAATGATTGATAGAGTATAATATATCCTAAAATATCATTTGATTTATCATCTAACTCAAATCATATTTTTAATCAAAGGAAACATTTTACAATAATTTTAAAAGAAGAAGATATACATATGGTTTAGAATTGTAGAATTTTTTTAATTTTTTTTTAACAAAAAATATGATACTAATGTTTTATTTTTACAAAAAAATAAATTTATGGAAACATTAAATAAAAACTGGTTTGCGTTTACACTTATTGCTGTAATATTTGGCACTATTGGATTTTTACTTGGAAATCAAAATAAAAGCCACAATTGTCCAATGATGAAAGGTCATCACAAAATGATGTCTATGGATGACAAAATGAATATTGGAAAATCTATGTTTATGCTAAAAGATTTTAAAGATGGAGATATTGAATGGATTGAGGATATCGACATTCATAAAGAAGAAGGAGAAGATGGAGAGAAGAAAATACAAGTAAGAGTAAAAGCAAAAAAAGATTAAATTCAATTTTAAGTAGGTTTTGATTATTATAAATAAGTTTAACCTACTTACGTGAATTAGAAATTCCTGAATTAAAAGCAGAAGATATGCCTATGGTCTGAGTTTTGGAATTAAATACTCTAAAATAAAAGCAACTAAACAACATATGCCAATAGTCAAAAGATATCCTTCTTCATCGCTAATTCCCATATAATTATCCCCTAAATGAGATGTTGAAAGAATGATTCCTGTAAACAATAAAAAGTAAAAAAAGAATTTTGAATAATACTTTTCTCATTTTTTATTCTCTTTTTGAAAATGGAATAATTATATCATTTTCTACATAATTTTTTAAACCATTTAGCAACATTGCCCAACAAAAAGATGTTCTTCTAAAATGGTTATTACAATTTTTCCAACCTGTATGTCGAAATTTTAGTAAAATTTCAGATTCTTGTTTCTCTAAATCAAATCCAAAAGATGTTAAATTCCAATCTTGGTCAGAATTAATCATTATAATATAAAAAGATTTGTACTTATGTGCTTTCTCTACTTTTCCATACCAATCATTTTCTTCTCCGAAATAAAAATTATAAATTTCATTTTTTTTTAAAATGCCATCACATTTTAATGGCCACCAATTAACTAAATGTTTGGGATTAGAAATAGCATCATAAACACGTTCTATAGAAGATTCTATTTTTAAATCGTGATAAATTGAAAAAGAATTATTTAAAATCATTTTTATCATAAAATAAATATAAGAATTGCTGAATTAAAGGAAGAAGATTGCCTATTCTTAATTTTCACTAAATTGTAGTTGCCAAATAGTTGCCAAGAATTCATACCTTTAAGTAAGTTCTTTGTTAATATCTAAAACAAAAAAACCCCCAATTTCTTGAGGGTTTAAATCTGGGTGGAAGACCGGTCTCGAACCGGCGACCTCCTGAACCACAATCAGGCGCTCTAACCAACTGAGCTACAACCACCATTTAACAAGCCGCAAATTTAAAAGAATACTTAGATATATGAAACTTTTATTTAAGATCGTTTAAGTTATTTATACCAATAACTCTATTTGTAGTAAATCCTTCTGCATTTTCAACTCCAATTAATCTTCCTAAATCAGAAGAACGACTTATAACATTTTCAATAAAATTTATTTTACTAATTAATGTCTCTGGTTCTTTACTGCTTGGATTATAAAATTGTGAAGAATAAGCTTTAATAGCTTTTAATTTTAACTCTATATATCCGGAAATATCAACTAAGAAATCAGGAGAAGAGTTTTTCCATTGAATGTAATGGTACACATTTTTTGGTCTCCATTCAATTTGAATCACACCATCAATCTTAGTTTTAATTTTTGAAAGTCCACTTAAAAAACATGAATTACTTACTAAATTAGCTCCTTTAGGATGATCAATATGCCTATCATCTTGTGCATTACAAAGTACTATTTCCGGTCTATATTTTCTAATACATCTAATAACTTTCATTTGATGAGATTCGTCACTAACAAAAAATCCATCTTTGAAATTTAAATTTTCCCTTATAGACACACCTAAAATTTTGGAAGCCATTTTAGATTCTAAATCTCTAGTTTCTGGTGTACCTCTCGTCCCTAACTCACCTCTAGTCAAGTCAATTATACCTACTTTTTTTCCAAAATAAATTTCTTTTGCAATAGTACCTCCACAACCAAGTTCAACATCATCTGGATGAGCACCAAAAGCCAATATATCTAATTTATTTTCTTTCATAAACTATTAAATGCCTGAGTTAAATCATTTTCTATATCTATATAATCTTCAATACCAACGGAGAATCTTAACAAACCATCAGAAATACCATATATTTTTCTTTGTTCTTTGGATATTTTTGAATGTGATGTTAATGAAGGTGAACATATGGTTGATTCTACACCTCCCAAGCTCATAACTGGTTTAATCAATTTTAATAATCTTGTAAAATCAGCTGCCTTATCTTCTTTTTTTAAAACAAAAGATAGCATTCCTCCAAATCCCTTCATTTGGGTTTTTGCCAGTTCATGTTGAGGATGAGTTTCTAAGCCAGGATAATAAACAGACTCAACACTATCGTTATTATTTAAAAATTTGGCAATTTTTAAAGCATTTTCATTTTGAGCCTTAACTCTTAGAGAAAGAGTCTTAATACTTCTTTCTAATAGCCAAACTGTATACTCACTTAAATTCCCTCCATAGTTTATAGAAGATTCAATAATTTTTTCAATTTTAGAACTTGAAGAAGCGATAGCGCCAGCTAAAATATCACTATGGCCACCCAAATACTTTGTTGCACTGTGTAAAACTATGTCAATCCCAAAATCAATTGGATTTTGATTTATTGGACTAGCAAAAGTATTGTCAATTACAGATATTAAATTATATTTTTTAGAAAAATCAGCAATTCCTTTTAAATCAATTACTTGAAGTAAGGGATTGCTTGGTGATTCTATATAAATGATTTTTGTATTACTTTTTAACTCTAATTCAAAATCTTTAATTTCTAGACTTTCTACTAAAGTGTAATCTATACTAAACTTTTTGAATTCTTTGATAACTAAATTAATTGTTCCACCATATAATGATGACTGAAATAAAACATGATCACCTGATTTCAAAAAAGAAAACAAAGAAGTAAATATTGCTGCAATACCAGATCCAAATACGAGTGCTGATTCACATTTTTCTAATTGAGCAATTTTTTTTGAAAGTGCCAGTTGGTTTGGTGTGTTAAAATACCTAGGATATTTATAGTCTTCCACATCCAAATAGCTATAAGCAGTAGAAGGATATACAGGAGTAATAGCACCCTTATAATTATCATCAATTAAATCACCAGAGTGTACACATTTAGTGGTGATTCCAGAATTCTTTTTCATTCAAATTAACTTTTAATCCAATCTACAACCGAAGAATCATCTGGTTTAGTTTTAGGAGAAATTATTTTAACTAAATAGCCATTCTCATCAATTAAATATTTTTGAAAATTCCATTTTACAGAAGAATTTTTATAACCATTCTTATTTTTTTCAGTTAGAAACTTATATATAGGATGTATTGAAGATCCTCTAACGGATATTTTTTCCATCATTGGAAATGTTACTCCATAATTTTCTGAACAAAATTTAGCAATTTCCTCATTTGAACCAGGTTCTTGCCACAAAAAGTTATTAGAAGGAAAGCCTACTATTATAAAATTTTCAGGCCCATATTCTTTATACATTTTTTCTAAAATCTCATATTGATATGTTAAACCACATTTAGAAGCTGTATTTACTACCATTACTTTCTTTCCCTTCAAGGTAGACATATTAAATTTTTTACCATTTAAGGCTGTAACTTCAAATTGATGAATGCTTTGTTTCATTTGTTTAAAATTCTGTGTTAAACCAAATTGACTTGATAAAACAATTAATATTAAGATTATTTTTTTCATATATACTATTGTATCAAATCTTATGCCAGTTTAAGATTTAAATAATTTCGGCAGATAATCCAGCTTCTAACAGCATTGTACATTTTGGTTTTAAATTAGAATAAGAACCAGATTTAACAATACATTTACCTTTATAATGCACAATTAATGAGCATTGTTCAGCCTGCTCAGCTGTATGGTTACAAACTCTAATAAGAGTTTTAATCACATGTCCAAAGGTATTAACATCATCATTATAAAGTATGATCTCATTTTCATGAGCAAGATCAGCTTCTTCTAAAGTTTTCTCTGATGTTTTTTCTTTAGTACTCATAACTGTACTAAATTACAAAATTTTAAATCTAGCTGTTTACTTTTATAATTTCATTAAAATCAGAAGCCAATAAAGCAGCCCCACCTATTAATCCACCATCAACGTCTTTTTTACTAAAAATTTCATTGGCATTTGAAGGTTTAACACTTCCTCCATACAATATAGAAATACTTTCAGAAACTGATTCATCATAACATTTAGAAATACAATTTCTTACATATTGATGCATTTCTTGCGCTTGCTCAGGACTTGCTGTTTCTCCAGTTCCTATAGCCCAAACTGGTTCATAAGCCAAAATAATATTTTCCCAAGATTCTTTTTTTAACTTCAAAACAGTATTTTCAAGTTGATTTTTAACTATATCAAAATGTTTGTTAGACTTTCTATCTTTTAAATCTTCACCAAAACAAAAAATAATATTCATACCTGCATCTAAAGTGCATCTTACTTTTTCAAACAAGACAATGTCATCTTCATTAAAATATGCTCTTCTTTCTGAGTGACCAATTAAAGTAGTTGAAATCCCGATACTTTTTAACATATCGATTGAAACTTCACCAGTGTAAGCGCCTTTACTTTTTTGATGAACATTTTGAGAAATAACCTCTATCTGATAATCTTCTAAAAGATCCTTAGAGATTTTTAAAAATGGGAAGGCAGGAGCAATCATAACACAAACTCCTTTAGATTCTAAATTTTTTAAATCTTCAATCAATGACATAGTTTGATCTAAATCGTTATTCATTTTCCAATTTCCAGCTACAATCTTTTTTCTCATTTTTAAATTTTTAGTTTAATTAAATTTAATTCTTGGATCTAACCAAGTATAGATAATGTCGACAAATATATTAATCAATATGAAAATCATCGCTATAGTTAATACTGAGCCTATTAATACTGGCACATCTAAATTATTTAATGAATCTACAATTTCTTTTCCAAGACCATTCCATCCAAAAATATATTCTACAAATACAGAACCTGCAAGCATGCTAGCAAACCAACCTGACAATGCAGTTACAACAGGATTTAATGAATTTTTTATTGCATGATTCTTAATAACATTAAATTTTGATAAACCTTTTGAGTATGCAGTTGTAATATAGTTTTGAGATAAAACTTTTAAAAGTGAATTTCTCATCATTTGAGAAATAACTGCTATTGGTCTGATTCCTAAAACCAAAGAAGGTAAAATCAAATTTTTTAATTGAAGTGTCATATTTTCTCCATAATCATCTAATTCATATAAGCTTCCAGTCATATTTAAGCCTGTCAAATCACTCAAAACATATCCAAATAACCAAGCAAATATTATAGCGCTAAAAAAAGAGGGGATACTCATTCCTAGAGTACTCAAAAATTGAATTAAATAATCTATCCAAGAATTTTTGTTAATTGCAGAAAAAATTCCTAGTAATAATCCAATCACAATCGCAATAAATATAGATGCTATAGCCAAGACAATAGTATTTGGTAATGTATTTTTAATTATTTCTGAGACTGAAATTCCATTTTTTTGATAGGATTCTCTCAAATAAGGTGCTTTAATCACTAAATTAAATTTTTCAAAACTTGCAATTTTAAAAAAATAATATTTATCAATTGTCAGATAAGAAAGATTATTTGGATCGTTTAAATGAAATGAAAGGGGAGATAAATCATTTAAATAATATAGATATTGAACAGAAACTGGTTTATCAAAACCATATTTTTTTTTTATAATCATTAATTGATCTGTATTTTCATTTTGATCCAACATCATTTGTGCAGGATCTCCTGGTAATACATTAAATAGAAAAAAAACTATGGTTACCACTCCAAAGAGTGTTAAAAACATATTAAATATTTTTTTTCCAACCCAAAACATAAAAAATTAATTATCTTGTAAATGAATTAAAGCAAAAACGGAATAATTAATCATATCTTGATAATTAGCATCTATACCCTCACTAACAAGTGTTTTTCCTTTATTATCTTCAATTTGTTTAATTCTTAATATTTTTTGAATTATTAAATCAGTTAATGAACTTACTCTCATGTCTCTCCAAGCTTCACCATAATCATGGTTTTTATTTTCCATTAATGACTTAGTTTCTGTTAAATGATTATCATATAACTCAAGAGCCATTTCTAAATTTAAATCAGGAGTTTCTACAATTCCCTTTTGAATTTGAATTAATGACATTATAGAATAATTAATTATTCCAATAAATTCAGACGATTGACCTTCATCAACTTTTCTGACTTTCTTTGTTTGTAAACCTCTTATTCTTTGTGCTTTAATGAATATTTGATCTGTTAGAGAAGTTAATCTTAGAATTCTCCATGCACTACCATAGTCTTTCGTTTTTTTTATAAAAAGATCTCTACAAACTGTAGTAACTTTATCGTATTGATTTGAAGTTTTAGCTGCCAAATTTTTTTTATATAAATTTCGTTGAAAATAATGAAATAGGTAGTTTAGTTTTGTAAAAGTTATTAAAAAAAATTAAAATCCAAATGACGCTTAACATTAATGGAATTCTTCTTGACTTATCAAAACCTAAAATAATGGGAATTTTAAATATAACTCCAGATTCATTTTATGATGGTGGAGTCTATAACTCAGATAATAAAATACTAAATCAAGTTGAAAAAATGTTATTAGAAGGTGCGGATATAATAGATATTGGTGGTTATAGTTCTAGACCAGGAGCCAAAGAATTGACTATTAAACAAGAAACTAACAGAATAATTCCAATTATAGAATTAATTGTTAAAAAATTTGAAAATGTAATTATTTCAGTTGATACTTTTAGAAGTGAAATTGCTAAAAAAGCTATTAAGTCTGGTGCTTCAATCATCAATGATATTTCTGGAGGAGAAATTGATAATAATATGTACAAAGTTGTAGGTGAATTAAAAGTGCCTTATGTAATTATGCATATGAAAGGTGTACCAAAAGACATGCAGAATAATCCTAAATATGATGATATAGTAAATGATATTGTTCGAAATCTATCTTACAAGATAGATCTTGCAAAAAAAGCTGGTATTCTAGATATAATAATTGACCCAGGGTTTGGGTTTGGAAAAACCTTAGAACAGAATTTTAAAATTTTAGAAAATTTATCATTTTTTAAGCAACTTGAACAACCCATAATGGTAGGAGTATCAAGAAAATCAATGATTTATAAATTATTAGAGATTTCTCCTAAAGATGCTTTAAACGGGACCACTTGTTTAAATTCTATTTCTCTAAATAATGGAGCTAATATAATTAGGGTTCATGATGTAAAAGAGGCAAAAGAAGTAGTTAACTTAATAAGTTTTATGAAAGAAAATTCTTAAAACTATTTTAATTACTTTTATAGAAATTATAAATTTTTGGAAATACAATCACTCTTTTATGATATTTTAATACCTGTTATTGATGTAATACTAGTAGGTCTAATGTTATATTATGTATATAAACTTGTTAGAGGAACAGCTGCAATTAATATTTTTTTAGGTTTTGTTATTATATATATAATTTGGTGGCTAACAGAACTTGTTAATATGCCTATTTTAAGTAATATTCTAGGTGGATTTATAAGCGTTGGGGTGATTGCTTTAATCGTAGTTTTTCAACAAGAAATCAGAAAGTTTCTTCTTTTACTTGGATCTTCAAATTTTACTAATAATAAAAACATTATAAAAAAATTCAATCTCTTATTTAGAATTACAAAAAAACAAACATTAATGAATATTGAAGAATTAATTAATGCATGCGAAATATTTAAAAAAAATAAGACTGGTGCTTTATTTGTTATTGAAAGAAACAATAGTTTAGACTTTGTGAGAAACACAGGTGATCAATTAAATTTAGAAATCTCTACTCCCATTATTGAAAGTATATTTTTCAAAAACAGCCCATTGCATGATGGTGCAGTAATAATAGAAGGAAACTTCATAACAGGAGCAAGAGTTATTTTACCTATGTCTGAAAATGAAAATATTGATTCCAGGCTTGGTCTTAGACATAGAGCAGCATTTGGAATTACCGAAAAGACTGATGCAATTGCAATTGTAGTTTCTGAAGAAAAAGGAAAAATAACTTTTATAAAAAATGGTGAAATTCACCCTTATCAAAATATTGAAAATCTAAAAACTATGATAGAAGTTGAGATGACATAATCTCTTCTTTTTTAAATTGAATTTCATATAAACTTCTGTAGTATCCATCTTTCTTTTTTATTAATTCTTTATGAGTTCCAGATTCAACTAATTTACCAGAATCCATAACTAAAATTCGATCTGAATTCAAAATAGTAGACAATCTGTGAGCTATTATTATAGATGTTTTATTCTCAGTTATCTTGATAGTGGCATTTTTTATTAATTCTTCAGAATATGAATCAACAGATGAAGTAGCTTCATCTAAAATTAATATTGAAGGATTTTTTAAGTAAGCTCTTAAGAATGATATTAACTGTCTTTGGCCTTGAGAAAGCATTATACCTCTCTCTTTAACATTATAATTATAGCCTTCCGGTAAAGACATAATAAATTCATGAATACCAATTTTTTTAGCAGCAGTAATTACATTATCAAAAGAAATAGATTTATTCCATAAAGTAATATTATTCAATATTGTACCAGCAAATAAAAAAACATCTTGAAGAACTAGAGCAATTTTTGATCTTAAAGCGCTTATTTCAAAATCCTTTATATTGGTATTGTTTAATTCTATTAAACCTGATTGAGGATCATAAAACCTTGTGACTAAATTTATAATTGTTGTTTTTCCTGATCCGGTAGATCCAACAATAGCCACTTTTTCTCCACTATTTATTTTAAAAGAAATATCTTTTATAACTTCTTCTCCTTCTTTATAAGAAAAAATTATATTTTTAAATTGAACATCTCCATTTATTAAGCTTCCATTTGAATTTCCATTATTTGGAATTCGACTTTCAGTATCTATTATTTTAAAAACTCTGTTAGCAGCAACCATCCCCATTTGAAGAGTATTAAATTTATCTGCTATTTGTCTTAATGGACGAAAAAGCATTTGTGAAAGCTGTATGAAAAGAAAAATTGTTCCTAGAGTAACACTAGAGTCCTCTAAAATTACATTTAACCCTCCGTACCAAACTATTAAACCAACAGTAATTGAGGTAGAAAGTTCAGCAATAGGAAAAAATATTGAATTGTACCAAACAGTTTTGAGCCATGCTTTCTTGTGTTTTTCATTAATTTTTACAAAGTTTTCATATTCAACTTTTTCTCTATTAAAGAGCTGAACAATTTTCATTCCGGTTAATCTTTCTTGAACAAAAGAGTTTAAATTAGAAACTTCAGTTCTAACTTCGTTAAAAGCTACTTTCATTGATTTCTGAAATTGTCTAGTTGCGAAAAGAATAAAGGGTAATACAACAAATATTGTTAAAGATAACTTCCAACTTAAAACTATCATTACAACTACAACTATTAACATTTGCAATAGATCTGCAACAATCATAAATAGACCCTGACTAAAAATACTGGCAATAGTTTCCATGTCATTTACAGCTCTAGTGACAAGTCTTCCAACAGAAGATTTATCGAAATAAGACATTTTAAAATTCAATATGTGATCAAATAGTTTAACTCTTAAATCATAAATAACATTTTGACCAAGCCAATTTGCTAAGTAACTAAACAAAAACATAAAAACGACAGTTAATATTAGGTTAATCAACATTAAACAGATAACTAAAATAAAGCCTTCAAAATTTGAAACTGCTAAGTAATCATCTATAGCAATTTTAATTAGATAAGGTGTTATTGTTGAAAATATTGAAATTAATACCGCGCTAATAGCAACAAAAATAAAAATACTTCTATATACTAATACATAACTTAAAAGTCTTCTAAAAAGCTTTATATCTAAAAGCGCTTTTGGTTTACTCATTTTTTATAAAATTTTCAGCATATAATATATCTACCAAGTATAAACCATGTGCTGGAACAGAATATCCTGCTAATTCTCTTTTTTGACTTTTTATTACATGGTCAATATGTTCAACTTCATTTTTACTCTCCCCTATTTCAATAAGTGTTCCAACAATGGCTCTAACCATATTTCTTAAAAACCTATTTGCTGTTATTTCAAAAATCCAACAATTATCACGATAAACCCAATTGGCTTTAGTCACAATGCAATTATAAGTTTTAACATCAGTATTACTTTTAGAAAAACATTTAAAATTAGTATAATTAAACAACTTTAAAGCTGCTAAATTCATTTTAAAAAAATCAATATCCTTTTTCAAATAATAGGAATTATCAGATAAAAAAGGATCTTTAACTGTGTTTAATTTATACTGATATGTTCTACTTAAAGCATCAAATCTAGCATGAAAATCATCCTTTACATTGTATATATTCCTTATTGAAATATCACTTGGCAAAAAGGAGTTTGATTTGTAAATAAAATCTGATTTATCCTCAATCGCATGAGTATAATCAAAATGAGCACAAAAATAAGATGCATGTACTCCAGTATCTGTTCTACCTGCTCCTACTATATTTATTTTTTTATTTAAAATAGTGAAAAAACACTTCTCTATTGTCTCTTGAACAGAAACGGAATTGGGTTGTATTTGCCAACCATGATAATTAGTACCATTAAAAGATAATTCTAATAAATATCGCAAGAGAAATACTACTTTTGTTTAAGATTCAAAGATACCTTAATAAGAAAGTCAAAAAAATAATTATTTGAAAAAAATTCTATTATTATCCGATACCCATAGTTATATAGACAATAGTATAATTAAATATGCCAAGCTATCAGATGAAATATGGCATGCTGGTGATTTTGGAAAAATTGATGTTTTTGAGGAGTTAGAAAAGATAACAAAAGTTAGATCTGTTTATGGAAATATTGATGACCATGTGGTTAGATCTACCATGAAAGAAATCAATACTTTTATGTGTGAAAAAGTAAAGGTTACTATGATCCATATTGGAGGAAAACCACCCCATTACAATAAAAAAAGCAAGCCATTAATTAGACAGGAGAGACCTAAAATTTTTGTTTGTGGTCATTCTCATATCCTAAAAGTAGAATACGACAAAACCAACAATGTTTTATTTATGAATCCAGGAGCAGCTGGAAGACATGGGTTCCATAATAAAAGAACAATGATAAGATTTGAAATAAACGAGGAAAAAATTGAAAATATGGATATTATCGAACTAGGTAATAGATCGAGTTTGTAAAACTATCTCAATCTGTGTGAAGAATTAATTATCGCTTGGTCCTTTTTAATTGACTTAAAAGTCATAAAAATTAATATTAGAGAAATAATAAAGTAATAAAGTCCAGGATCTTTAAAAGAATCCAGCAAAGGCCTTTCATCAAATAAATTAATTAAACCAAAGACAAGAGCTACAACAATAAATCTCAAGATGTTTAACTGGACTTTCATTTTTTTAAATAAAAAGATATTTATAACAAATAGTAATGAGATGATTTCAAAAAAAAAATATTCGTTAATATAAAATCTAAACTGTCCAAAATAAGATTCTGATAAAGAACTTGCAGGATCACTATCTATTAAAATGATTAGTAAAAAATTAATTATTGCTAATAAAACCATGTACAGGGATTGAACTCTTTGAATCATATTTAAATATTTATATAAAATTATGAATTAAATATGATTTAATAAATAGTTTGTATATTAGCAGCGATTATAAATAATCACTCCCGCATTACATATAAAAATTATAATTCCTTCCAATATATATTTAATTAATATAAATGTTTGAAATATCAACTTTAAAAGAAAAAAAAATTACTGAGCTACAAGAAATAGCTTCTAATCTTGGCATTGAAAAAATTACTGGATTAAAAAAAATGGATTTAGCCTACAAGATCCTTGATCATAGCGCAACTAATCCTGAAATTTCTGAAGATAAAAAATTAGAAATAAAAGAACCATTGAAAGAAAAAACAATTACAGAGGAAAAACCTTTAAAAGAGACACCTTCCAAAGAAATAAAAGAAAGTCTCGTAAAAGAAGTTCCATCAAATAATAAATCTAAAAATTTTGTTAGAAAAGAAAGGAACCATAATAAAGACAATAGAAATAGATATAAGGAACCTGACTTTGAATTCGATGGTATAATTGAAAGTGAAGGAGTTTTAGATATTATGCAAGAAGGTTATGGTTTTTTAAGATCTTCTGATTATAATTATTTAACATCACCTGATGATATTTATGTATCACAATCTCAAGTTAGATTATTTGGTCTTAAGACTGGAGATACGGTTTTAGGACATGTTAGACCTCCAAAAGAAGGTGAAAAATATTTTCCTTTAATAAAAGTTTGTAAAATTAATGGTTTAAGTCCTAATGTTGTTAGAGATAGAGTTTCATTTGAACACTTAACTCCTTTATTTCCAGATGAGAAATTTAATCTAGCTGATAAAAGCAGTACTGTGTCTACCAGAATAATGGATTTGTTTTCTCCAATTGGAAAAGGGCAAAGAGGAATGATTGTTTCACAGCCAAAAACTGGTAAAACAATGCTACTTAAAGACGTAGCAAATGCAATTGCAGCCAATCACCCAGAGGTTTATCAAATCATACTTTTAATTGATGAAAGACCAGAAGAAGTTACTGATATGCAAAGAAATGTTAAAGGTGAAGTAGTAGCTTCTACATTTGATGAGCCCGCAGACAGGCATGTTAAAGTGGCAAATATTGTTTTAGAAAAAGCAAAAAGATTAGTTGAATGCGGACATGATGTTGTTATTCTTCTAGATTCTATAACTAGACTTGCTAGAGCATATAACACCGTACAACCAGCTTCTGGAAAAATTTTAAGTGGTGGTGTTGATGCTAATGCACTCCATAAACCTAAAAGATTTTTTGGAGCAGCTAGAAATATAGAAGGTGGAGGATCATTATCAATTATTGCAACAGCTTTAACTGAAACTGGTTCTAAAATGGATGAAGTAATTTTTGAAGAATTTAAAGGAACTGGTAATATGGAACTTCTATTAGATAGAAGAATTTCAAATAGAAGAATATTTCCAGCGATAGACCTAGTATCATCTGGAACAAGACGAGACGATCTTTTGTTAGATGAAAATACTATTCAAAGAATGTGGATAATGAGGAAATACTTAGCCGACATGAACCCTGTTGAGGCAATGGAATTCATCAATGATAGAATAAAAAGATCTCTCAACAATGAAGAGTTTCTTATTTCAATGAATTCTTAATTACAACTTTAATATTATAAAGAAGAAACTTGTTTAGTTAGCTTAGATTTAAGATTAGCTGATTTATTAGCGTGAATGACATTATTCTTAACTAACTTATCAAGCATAGAAAGAACTGAAGGTAAAAGTTTAATCGCTTCCTTCTTTGAAGTTAAATCTTTAAGCTTTTTAATAGCGTTTCTAGTACTTTTATGTTGAACCTTATTTCTAAGTTTAACAACTTCATTTCTTCTAATTCTTTTTAACGCTGATTTATGATTAGCCATATTATTTATTTAGTAGCCCGTAGGGGAGTCGAACCCCTCTTACCAGGATGAAAACCTGGCGTCCTAGCCGATAGACGAACGGGCCTAGCAAAAACGATTGCAAATGTAATTCAAAGGATACAAACTTGCAACATAAATTTTTTGTTTTATAAAGACATAAAATCAATATGCTTTAGCAAATAAAACTCTCTGATTAGAGGATTTATTAGAGAAGATACATTTACCATCTTCTTTTGAATTATTTAATGGAATACACCTTATTGTTGCTTTAGTTTCTCTTTTTATTTTTTCTTCGGTTTCTGTTGTCCCATCCCAATGAGCTGAAACGAAGCCGCCATTATTCTTAATAATAGATTTAAATTCATCAAAGGTATTGGCTTCCCTTATATTAGAATTGGTAAAAAGTTTAGCCTTATCAAATAAATTTGTTTGAATATCGTTTATTAAAAAATCTATTTTAGAAAATACATCATCTATGCTAATTGTCTTCTTTTCCATTTTATCTCTTCTAAAAATTTCTAAAGTAGAATTTTCTAAGTCTTTTGGTCCAATTGCAATTCTTATAGGAACACCTTTCATTTCATGTTCGTTAAACTTAAATCCTGGCTTATGAGTATCTCTTTTATCAAACAAAACACTTATTCCTTTAGATTTTAATTTACTTAAAATAGGTTCTAAAACAGAACTTATTGAATTAAATTCTTCATCTGATTTATAAATTGGAATAATAACTACTTGAATTGGTGCTAATTTAGGAGGAAGTACTAAACCATTATCATCACTATGAGTCATGATTAAAGCTCCCATTAATCTAGTAGAAACTCCCCATGAGGTTGCCCAGACAAAATCTAATGACCCTTCTTTATTTGTAAATTTTACATCAAAAGCTTTGGCAAAATTCTGTCCTAAAAAATGAGAAGTCCCTGCTTGAAGTGCCTTCCCATCTTGCATAAGGGCTTCAATACAGTAAGTTTCTTCAGCACCCGCAAATTTCTCACTTTCAGATTTAATTCCTTTAATAACTGGAATGCCCATAAAATTCTCAGCAAATTCTGCATAAATATCATTCATTAAAATGGCTTCATCTACTGCTTCATCTTTAGTAGAATGTGCTGTATGGCCTTCTTGCCATAAAAATTCTACTGTTCTCAAAAATAAACGAGGTCTCATTTCCCATCTCACAACATTTGCCCATTGATTAATTAAAATAGGAAGGTCTCTATAAGACTGAATCCATTTTTTATAAGTGCTCCATATTATTGCTTCACTTGTTGGTCTAACAATTAGCTCCTCTTCTAGCTTCGAACTTTTATCAACAATTAATTTTCCAGAATTTTCAGGATCACTTTTGAGTCTATAATGAGTAACTATTGCACATTCTTTTGCAAAACCTTTTGCATTTTTTTCTTCTGCTTCAAATAAACTTTTAGGAACAAACAAAGGGAAATATGCATTTTGATGACCTGTCTCTTTGAACATTATATCAAGTTGAGCTTGCATTTTTTCCCAAATGGCATACCCGTATGGTTTAATAACCATACAACCTCTAACAAAAGAGTTTTCAGCTAGACCAGCTTTAACAACTAGTTCATTATACCATTTTGAATAATCTTCTTCTCTTTTAGTTAATTTTTTTTTCATAAATTGTTTTTGGCATAATAATTGTTTAATTATGTTATAGATGCTAAATTAAGTATTTTATAATTTCTAATAATACTATTATTATGATAAATACAATTAATGCAATTTTTAATAAAACTAAATTATTTTTACTGATTTTGTTAATATTAGTTTTTACAAGTTGTGGGTCATTTAATTCTAGTGGATATGCTTCAAATGACGGTATTTATGTAAAGAATAATAGTAATGTAGACAACAACTCTAATACAAATGGTCTTTATTATAAAGATTATTTTGATCAAAAAGCGCAAGAATATGGTTTAAATACTGAGACTAATGATAGTATAATTACAGATATAAATTCTTATTCTTCTACAACAAATACTAATGTAGTTTATAATACTAGCTATGGTTCTTGGGGAGATAATCCAGATTCTGTAAATATTAATTTTAGAGATCGCAATTTTATTGGGGCTTATTGGAATAGCTATTACAGTCCTTTTTATATGAATTCATGGTATATGAGTCCATGGGATTATAATTTCTTTTATCCTTTTTATCCTTTTTATTCATATGGTTATTATCCATATGGAAGATATGGCAGATATAGTTACTGGGATTATATTTTCAGACCTTATTATGGTTATGGTGGATATGGCTACTACAACAATCACTATAATGAGCGTTATAATGATAGAAGTACAGCTTATATGAATGGAACAAGAGGAAGTGAATCAAGATCTATTAGCAATTCTAAATTGACTGATCCAGGAAAAACAAATGATAATAAATCAATCGATAATAGGGATATATCGAACTATAATGTTGGTAGAAATGAAGCTGATGTAAATGGTAATTCTAATAATGAAAAATCTTCATCAGATGAAATTAGTAGATCGAGAAATATTAGTAGAGTTTATTATGCTTTAATAAATTCAGTTGGAAACTCCAATTCAATAAGAGGCTACCAAAATCAAGGGGAAATAAATAATGGTGGTGGATCAGGCTCAAAAAATAGTAACAATATTAGATCTTATGCAACTAAATCTAAAGGAAATTCAAATTTTCAATTAAGTAGACGAAGTTCTAATGAAAATAGCCTATCTAATTCAAATAGTTCTAACACTAGATCATATGATGTTTCCAGAACTAGTAATGGTACTAAAAATTCAAGTAATTCAAACAGTAGATCTTATAATGTATCTAGATCTATTATTAATTCTAACAATAAATCTTCATATTCTCCACCCTCAAGAAGTTCATCTAGTAGTAGTTCATCTAGATCTAGGAGTTCAGCACCACCAGTAAGGGCATCAAGTGGAGTTTCTAGGGGTTCCAGATAGTTTGTATTTAAATATGGTTAAAAAATTATTAATCTTAATATTTATATCATCCTCATTAATAATTAAGTCTCAAACTTTAAGTGAAATCTTAAGTATTTCTTTTGAAAAACCTATAGGTACAGCTAGATTTGAATCAATGGGAGGAGCTTTTGGTGCTTTAGGGGGTGATATTTCAAGTATTAACATAAATCCTGCTAGTGGAGCTGTATTTATTGATAATGAATTTGGTTTTACAATGAGTACTGAAAGTATAAAAAACAGCACTCTTTTTTTTAATAATAACGAAGTAACAAATAACTTTAAATTTTCTATAAATCAAGGTGGTGGAATTTGGCTATTAAAAAATTATGGAGAAGGTAACATCAACCAAATATCGTTTGGAATCAATACTCAAACCGTCAACTCCTTTAATGATAATTTTGATTCTAAAGGAAGAAATACAATAAACTCAATTGATAGTTTTTTTTTAAACAACTCTTTAGGATTTAGCGCAAATGATTTGAGTGTAGATTCTAATGAAAGTATTTCTAGTGTTTATAAATACTTAGGAGAATACTATGGCTATGCTGCACAACAAGCTTTTTTAGGTTATCAGTCTTATATTCTAAGTTTTGATGACGACTCTAAAAGTTTTTATTCTCAAGCTGATATTAGTGAAGGAGTTAATCAACATTACATTAACGAATCTAAGGGAGCTAATACTAAGTCTAATTTAAACTTATCTATACAATATAAAGAAAATTATTATTTCGGACTTAATATTAACTTTCATGAAGTTTATAAATCTAATTTTACAAGACATGTTGAAAGTAATTTTTCAGAATTATCTCCAATAAAAAACATTACGTTTGAAAACAGTTTGGTTACGCAAGGTAAAGGATTTTCCATTCAGATTGGGACTATTGCAAGATTTAACTCATTCAGATTAGGTCTTTCTTATCAAACACCAACGTGGTACAGTCTATGGGATGAAACTTACCAATCTATAGATACAAAATCTGAGGATGTTGATGGTAATGTTTATCAGGACAAAATTGATCCAAAAGTAACTAATGTTTATCCAGAATATAAAATAACTTCTCCATCAATAATAACTGCAAGTACGGCATTTATCTTTGGGAAAATTGGCTTAATAAGCTTAGATATTATTAGCCATGATTATTCTAAAATTAAACTAAAACCTACTAGAGATTTTTCTTTTTCTAACAATGAAATTAACACTAAACTAGCCAATTCACTTGATTTAAGATTAGGAACTGAATTCAGATTTAAAAACTTCAGTATAAGAGGAGGTTATCAAAGTTTTGGAAGTCCATACAAAGATTCTGAAATAATGGAAGATTACAACACTTTTTCATTTGGATTTGGTTATGATTTTGGAGATACAGTTCTTAGCGTCTCAAATAAAATCTCTGAATCTAAAAGAAAGCATCAATTATTTGACTCTGGCTTAACTGATTTAACTAAAATAGATTCTAATACTTCATCCTCAACACTTTCACTTATATTCAAATTCTAAAAGTCTTTTTTAAATGCCTTTATAATAAGTAATCTTTAATTATATTTGCAGTTGATATATTTTTAATGAAATACGATAAAATTTTTGAAGAGCAACTAGATTTAATTGGTGATGACCATCTTTCTTCATCTGCCAAAACCCCAATACGTGATGATGCATTTGACATTTCTGATTTAGAAAAAATTAAACTAATCAAAAAAGATATTTATAATATTCTTGAAACATTAGGGATGGATCTTACTGATGATAGTTTAAAAGGAACACCTTCTAGGGTAGCTAAAATGTTTGTAAATGAAATTTTTGTAGGAATAAAACCTGATAATCTTCCTAAACCTTCAACATTTAAAAATAAATATAACTATCAGGAAATGTTGGTAGAGAAAAATATTACAGTTTATTCTACATGTGAACACCACTTACTTCCAATAGTTGGTAAAGCACATGTTGCCTACTATTCAAATAGATTAGTAATTGGACTTTCAAAAATGAATAGAATTGTAGAATACTTTTCAAAAAGACCTCAAGTTCAGGAAAGGTTAACTATTCAAATAGTTAATGCATTACAAGAAGCTCTTGATACAGAAGATGTGGCATGTGTAATTGACGCAAAACACTTATGCGTTAATTCTAGAGGAATAAAAGATAAAGATAGTAGTACAGTAACAGCTGAATTTGGTGGTAAATTCAAAGACAAAAGTGTTAAAAGAGAATTTTTAGATTATATTCGTAACGAAAGTTCTCTATAGTACAAAAATGAAATCTGAATATTCTAAAGATTTAAAAATACACAACTCACTTTTAGGTAAAAAAGATTTATTTATTCCAATAGACAATAAAAATGTAGGAATGTATGTTTGTGGTCCTACAGTTTATAATAATGCACACCTAGGAAATTGCAGAACCTTTATTTCATTTGATTTAATTTATAGATACTTACAACACATAGGTTACAAAGTTAGATATATTAGAAATTTGACAGATGTAGGTCATTTAGAGAATGAAGATGATGCTGGAGAAGACAAAATTTCTAAAAAAGCTAGGTTGGAAAAAATTGAACCAATGGAAGTAGTTCAAAAATACACATTGGATTTCCATAATATTATGGGGAAATTAAATACACTTCCACCAAATATTGAACCAACTGCTTCAGGCCATATTATTGAACAAATTGAAAGTATAAAACAAATTATTGAAGCCGGATATGCTTATGAAAAAAATGGTTCAGTTTATTTTGATATTTTAAAATTCAATAAATCTAATACTTACGGAAAATTAAGTGGAAGAAAAATTGAAGAAATGATGAATCAATCTAGAATTTTAGATGGCGTTTCAGATAAAAAAAATCCTCAAGATTTTGCTTTATGGAAGAAAGCTGAAAAAAATCATATTATGTTTTGGAATTCACCATGGGGAAATGGATTTCCAGGGTGGCATTTAGAATGCACTTCAATGAGTAAAAAATACCTAGGTGACTCTTTTGATATACACGGAGGTGGAATAGATTTAAAATTTCCTCATCATGATTGTGAAATCGCTCAATCAGAAGCAATTAACGGAAATAATCCAGCTAAATATTGGATGCATACTAATATGCTGACACTAAATGGAAAAAAGATGTCTAAATCGATAGAGAACTTTATTTTACCGGATGAGATTTTTACAGGAAATAATAAAATTTTAAGTAAATCATTTAACCCTAATGTAGTTAAATTTTTTATTTATCAAGCACACTATAGAAATGTTTTAGATTTAAGTAACGAAGCTTTATTAGCTTCTGAAAAAGGCTTTAATAAGCTTATGGGCGGATATAATTTAATTTCTAATCTTGACAGCAATAATAATGATTCTGAGTTTGATATAGACAAATGGATCTCGAATTGTTATTCTAAAATGAATGATGATTTTAATACCCCAATGTTATTAGCTGAAATGTTTGACTGTATTAAGTTCATAAACAATGTAAATGTTAAATCTAAAAATCTGAACACAAAAGATAAAGAGAAAATGAAAAATACTTTTGATGATTTTCTTTTTCAAGTTTTAGGATTTAATAATGAAATTACAATTTCAGATAGAACTGATTCGACAGACGAATTTATTACTTTACTAATTAAAATTCGTAATCAAGCTAGAGTTAATAAAAACTTTCAATTATCAGATCAAATTAGAGATGATTTGATGGAATTAGGCATACAGTTAAATGATGATAAAGAAGATTCATCTTACAAATTTCTTTAATGAGAAAAACACTTGTATTTCCTTTCATTATAATAATAAAATTTTATCAAATCTTCATATCTCCACTTTTACCTACGACTTGCAGATACTCTCCAACTTGTTCTGAATATTGTAAACAATGTTTATATAAATATGGATTAATTAGTGGTAGTATTTTAGGATTTAAAAGAATTATCAAATGTAATCCGTGGGGAGGAAAAGGTTTTAATCCTGTCCCATAAAAATCATATTATTTTATATATTTAATCAAAATAATTTTATGACATTTTTAAAAATAGATTGGTCTCCAAATGAAATATTCTTAAATCTAGGTCCACTAGCAATTCATTGGTATAGTGTGATGTTTATAATTGCCTTTTCACTTGGTTATTATATAATTAAAAAAATATACCTTAATGAAAATAAATCAATTGAACTTATTGAGCCACTTTTTATTTATACAGTTTTAGGAACTTTAATTGGAGCAAGATTAGGTGAAGTTTTTTTTTACAATTGGGACTATTTTCAAAATAATTTGATCGAAATCTTTCTTCCAATAAAAAAGGACATAAGTAGCTCGCTTTTATTTGGAATAATTGATGGTTGGAAATTTGTAGGATATAGAGGATTAGCAAGTCATGGCGCAACAATTGGAATTATTATTTCGATGTTTATTTATAAATCAAAATTTAAATATGATTCCGTTTTATGGATTTTTGATAGAATTGTAATTCCTATTGCAATTGGGGGAATGTTTGTTAGAATTGGGAATTTTTTCAATTCTGAAATAGTTGGCAATTATACTGAATCTAACTTTGGGGTTGTGTTTATAAATAGAGGAGAAATATTTCCTAGACACCCAGCTCAACTCTATGAAGCTATGGGATACTTATTGCTTTTTGTTCTATTATGGCAACTATATTGGAAAACTAATTTTAAAAACGATAAAGGTTTTCTATTCGGACTTTTCTTAATTTGTTTGTTTTCTATAAGAGTATTAGTAGAATACGTCAAAGTAAGTCAAGGTGGATTTGAAGATTATTTAGGTTTTTTAAGTACAGGTCAATGGCTAAGCATTCCTTTTATTTTAATTGGAATTTTCTTTATGTTAAGGAGTAAAAAAGCCTAGTCTAATTATTTTTTTAGACTCTTTTTTAGCGTTTCATACATAACAGGTGTAGCAATAAAAACAGAAGAATAAGTTCCGACAATTACTCCAATTATTAAAGCAAACATAAATCCTTGAATTGATTCACCTCCAAATAAAAATATTGCTAAAAGTACTACCAGTGTTGTAAATGAAGTGTTTAAAGTTCTACTTAATGTACTATTTAAAGCTCTATCAACTATTTTATTAAATTCCCATGACTTATTAATCAATCTGAATTCTCTAATTCTGTCAAATACAACAACCGTATCATTTAATGAATAACCTATAACTGTCAAAATAGCAGCAATAAATGCTTGGTTAATTTCCATATTAAATGGCATCCAAGTATAAGCTATAGAAAATACCCCTAAAACAATTAACACATCATGAAATACGGCTGTTACAGCCCCCAAAGAATATTGCCAATTTCTAAACCTTAATAAGATATATAAGAATACAACTATTAAAGATCCGAAAATTGCTAAAAATGAATTTTTCTTAATGTCATCAGCTATAGTTGGGCCAACTTTGGAAGACGACATTATACCAACTATTTTATCATCTGCACCATTTACAAAATCTTCGTAAATTATATTTCCAGGAAGGTATTTCTTTAATGATTCAAACATCTTTTCTTGAATCTCTACATCAACTTCGGATCCTTCAACGTCTACCTTATAATTTGTAGTTATTTTTAATTGATTATCTGATCCATAGGTTTTTGCTTCAGCATTTCCAAAAACTTTAATAAGATCATTTTGAATGTCACTTTGATTGACATTATTTTCAAATCTAACCGTATAGGATCTTCCTCCAACAAAATCAACACCTTCATTTAAACCATTAGTAAAAAGTGAAAACACTCCTATTGTTAATAAAGACAAAGAAAGTACAAAAGCAACTTTTCTTTTTTGTAAAAAAGAAATACTTAAATTTTTAAATAAATTCTTAGTCAGCTTTGTAGAAAAATTTAATTTTTTAGACTTATTTAATCTAGAATCAACAAGCATTCTTGTTATAAAAATAGCCGTAAACAAAGAAGTTGCAATACCAATTAAAAGAGTTGTAGCAAAACCTTTAATAGGACCTGATCCAAATATAAACAAGATTAAGGCAGTTAATCCAGTTGTTATATTCGCATCTAATATAGATGACAAAGCATTACTAAAACCATCACTAACCGATTGTTTAAGACCTTTAGCTTTAGAAAGTTCTTCTCTAATTCTTTCAAATATAAGAACGTTAGCATCAACTGACATACCAATTGTTAAAACAATACCTGCAATCCCTGGTAAAGTAAGAACTGCCCCTAAACCTGCTAAAACCCCAAAAATTAATACAATATTTAATACAAGAGCAACATCAGCATACAAACCAGCTCTACCGTAATAGAATATCATCCATAATAGAACTAATAATAAAGCAATAATAAATGAGTTTACTCCTCTTTCAATATTTTCTTTTCCAAGAGAGGGGCCAACTATTTCAGATTCGATAATCTCAGCAGATGCAGGTAATTTTCCCGCTCTTAAAACATTTGCTAAATCAATCGCTTCATTTAATGTGAATTGACCTGAAATTTCAGACCTTCCACCTGAAATTGCTCCTTTAGAAACTCCTGGAGCAGAATATACTATATCATCTAAAACTATAGCTATATTACTTTTATCTTTATAAGCATTTCCTGTCATCTCTTCCCATTTTCTAGCTCCTTTTCCATTCATTTGCATAGAAACTGTTGCCGCATTAGTTATATCATAAGACTGACTAGCATTAACTACTACACTTCCACTTAACGGAGGCTTATTATCTCTGTTGGATTTTATAGCATATAAATCGACTACTTTAGAATTTAAATCAGGTTTTCCAAATAAAAATCGAGTAAATCTTTTATCAGAAGGAAGTAATTGTCTTATTTCTGACATAGAAAGGTATTCTTCAATTTTCTTTTGATCTTTAGCCAAAAATTGTGCTATAACTGGGCCTCCTTGATAACCTGTACCTACTAAATAATCAAATAATGGATTTTTTGAAGATGAGCTTATAGAATCATTAGCTTCAACATCAGCTAGAAGGTCATCGATTTTAGAAGATTCTTTATTTTCTAAATCAGAGATAGGCTCTAAAACTATATCTTTCAAAGCCTCATTAGCTTGAGATAAAAAAGTTAAAAATTGATCATTTTTTTCAGTTACCCAAAATTCTAATTGAGCTGTACTTTGAAGTAAGTTCTTAACCCTAGCAACATCTTTAGCTCCAGGAAGTTCAACACGAATCCTTCCAGATTTACCAAGTCTTTGAATATTAGGCTGCGTCACCCCAAACTGATCTATTCTTTTTCTTAAAACTTCAAATGCAGAAACAATAGATTCGTCAATTTTTCTTCTAATAATTGGTTTAACCTCATTATCAGACATTTCAAAATTAATTTCATCACTTAAAGACCTGTTTGCAAAAATGTCTGGTGAAGCCAAACTAGAATTTCCTTTAATTATTTCAAATGCATTAAAAAATGATTCTACGTAAGTATCGTCTGATGATTTCTGTAATTCATCAGCATCATCAAGGGCTTTATTAAAAATAGGATCTCTAGTGTTTTCTGCTAAACCTTTTAAAATATCTTTTACTGAAATTTGTAAAGTAACATCTATACCTCCTTTTAAATCTAATCCTTTATTAAGTTCTTTAGATTTTGCGCTATTATAAGTAGTAAATCCAAATATACTTTCATCCGCAATTGAATCTAAATAATTAACATATTTATCCTCTCTAAGGTTTTCAAAATTTGTTTGTTGATCAGATATAGAACTTATTGAATATTCTAAAGCTTTATCTTCAACTCTAGAAGTTATGAAAGTAAATGAAATTTGATATAAGCTAACTAAGCCGAAACAAAAAGCAAAAAACTTTATTAGACCATTATTTTGCATACAATTATTTTTTAGAAAATTCTTTTTTAAAATCGAGCAAATATATGATTTACTTCAAGATAAAGCAATTCTTAATAAATGTTCAGATTAATAAGTTTATTAATTCTTTTATTTAGAGTGCTAAATTCATTTTTCTTACAGCTTCAGCGCTTTCACTAAATTTCACCTTTTCCTGATCATTTAGATCAATATCAATAATCTTCTCACAACCATTTTTACCAATTACACAAGGTACTCCTATACAAATATCATCTTGATTATATTCACCATCAAGAAACACTGAGCATGGAATAATTCTTTTTTCATCATTAAGTATTGATTTCACAAGAAAACCAACAGAAGCACCAGGAGCATACCAAGCTGATGTGCCAAGTAATTTTGTTAAAGTTGCACCTCCCACCATTGTATCTTGAGAAACTTTTTCTAATTTCTCTGATGAAATTAGTTCTGAAATAGGAATTCCATTATAACTCGCTAATCTAGTAAGCGGAATCATTGTTGTATCTCCATGCCCTCCAATTACCATTCCATGTATATCATTAGCTGGTCTTTCTATAGCTAAAGACAAATATGTCTTAAACCTTGAACTATCTAATACACCTCCCATTCCAATTACTCTATTCTTTGGCAATCCAGTTGATTTCAAGGTTAAATAGGTCATTGTATCCATAGGATTTGATACTACTATTATAATTGCCTCACTTGAATGCTTTAATATATTTTCTGAAACATTTTTAACAATTCCTGCATTAATTTCTATTAACTCTTCTCTAGTCATTCCTGGTTTTCTTGGAATACCAGATGTTATTACAACAACATCACTATTTGCGGTTAATGTATAATCTCCTGTAGTTCCTACTATTTTAGTTCCAAACCCTAATGTTGTTGAAGTTTGCATCATATCCAGTGCTTTTCCTTCAGCAAATCCTTCTTTAATATCCAAAAGAACAACTTCACTAGCAATAGATTGTGATGCTATAACATCAGCACATGTTGATCCTACATTTCCTGCTCCAACTATAGTAACTTTCATATCTTTTTTAATTATAATTAAACATCAATATTTGCATAAGTTGCATTTTTCTCAATAAATTCTCTCCTTGGAGGAACTTCATCTCCCATTAACATTGAAAATACTCTATCAGCTTCAACAGCATTATTGATCGTTACTTTTCTAAATGTTCTAAACTCTGGATTCATTGTGGTTTCCCATAATTGAATAGCATTCATTTCTCCAAGACCTTTATATCTTTGTATTGAGCAGCCTTGACCTAGTTCCTCCATAATCTTATCTCGTTCTTGATCATCCCAAGCATATTGTTTTTTCGCTCCTCTTTTGACTAAGTACAAAGGTGGAGTTGCAATATAAATATTTCCATTTTCAATTAACTCTTTCATATATCTAAAAAAGAAAGTTAAAATAAGAGTTGCTATGTGACTACCATCTACATCAGCATCACACATAATAACTACTTTATGGTATCTCAATTTTTCAACATTTAAAGCTTTACTATCTTCTTCTGTTCCAATAGTAACTCCTAGTGCAGTGTAAATATTAATAATTTCTTGATTTTCAAATACTCTGTGTTGCATGGCTTTTTCCACATTTAGAATCTTGCCTCTTAAAGGCAAAATAGCTTGGAAGTTTCTATCTCTTCCTTGTTTAGCCGTACCACCTGCAGAATCACCTTCAACTAAAAACACCTCACATAAAGCTGGATCTTGTTCAGAACAATCTGATAACTTACCAGGTAAACCACCTCCACTCATTACGGTCTTTCTCTGAACCATTTCACGAGCTTTTCTAGCAGCGTGTCTAGCTTGAGCAGCTAGAATAACCTTTTCAACAATTATTTTAGCATCACTAGGGTTTTCTTCTAAGTAATTTTCCAGCATTTCAGAAACTGTTTGAGAAACTGCTGAATTAACCTCCCTATTACCTAATTTAGTTTTAGTTTGACCCTCAAATTGAGGTTCAGCAACTTTAACCGAAATAATTGCTGTAAGACCTTCTCTAAAATCATCTCCAGCAATGTCAAATTTCAATTTATCTAACATACCAGATGAATCAGCATATTTTTTTAAAGTAGAAGTCAAACCTCTCCTAAATCCAGCAAGATGGGTGCCTCCTTCGTGTGTATTAATATTATTTACATATGAATGTAAATTTTCAGTATAAGAAGTGTTGTAAATCATAGCTACTTCAACTGGAATATCATTTTTTTCACCTTCCATTGAAATCACATCTGAAATTAAAGGCACTCTGTTTTCATCCAAAAACCTAATAAATTCTTTTAAACCATCTGTAGATTCAAAAATATCTTCAACAAATTCACCATCAACTTTTGTTCTCTTATCTATTAGAGAAATAACTATCCCTTTATTTAAAAAAGATAATTCACGCATTCTATTAGCTAAAGTTTCATAACTATATTCATGTAATTCTTTAAAAATAGAGATATCGGGCTTGAAAGTAACTTCAGTTCCCTTTCTATCAGTAGTTCCATCAGTTTTTGCAGGATATAAAGCTTTTCCTTTTTCATATTCTTGAATCCAGATTTTTCCTTCACGATAAACTTTTGCGGTTAAATGTTCTGATAAGGCATTAACTACCGAAACTCCAACGCCATGCAATCCTCCTGAAACTTTATATGAATCTTTATCAAATTTTCCACCAGCTCCAATTTTAGTCATTACAACTTCTAAAGCCGAAACCCCCTCTTTTTTATGAATTCCTGTTGGAATTCCTCTACCATTATCATCAACAGTTACAGAGTTATCTTCATTAATTGAAACGTTAATTCTGTCGCAATGACCAGCCATTGCTTCATCAATAGAATTATCAACAACTTCATATACTAAATGATGTAAACCTCTAAGTCCAACATCTCCAATATACATTGAGGGACGCATTCTTACATGTTCCATTCCTTCTAAAGCTTGTATACTGTCAGCCGTATACTGTTCTTTGTTTATTTCTTCACTCATTATATAAGATTTTTTTATAAAATTTTACTTAAAACAAATATAATAAATTCACAAGCGTATCAGAAGAATTTACAGATATGAAAAGCCTTAAGTTATCAACAATTTAGGGCTAATAAACAATAATAATTAGTAAGAATCTAAATGAACATTTGAGACTGATCTTCCCGATGGATCATTCATGTTTTTAAAAGATTTATCCCATTCTAAAGCAATAGGAGTGCTACAGGCAACTGAAGGAACAGATGGAACTGTTTTGGCAGCAGATTCAGAAGGAAAATGTTTTTCAAAAATTGATCTATAAAAATACTCTTCTTTGGACATGGGAGTTTGAAAAGGGAATGTAAATTTAGCATTGTCAAACATATCATTAGACACATTTTCTTCAACTAATTCTTTTAAACTATCAATCCAATCATAACCCACTCCATCACTAAACTGTTCTTTTTGCCTCCAGGCTATAGCTTTCGGTAAATAAGATTCAAACGACTTTCTTAAAACCCACTTTTCCATCCTATCTTTATTTATCATTTTATCTTTTGGATTAATTCTCATTGCAACATCAATAAATTCTTTATCTAAAAAAGGAACTCTTCCTTCAATTCCCCAAGCTGCTAAAGACTTATTAGCTCTTAAACAATCATATTGATAAAGTTTATCAAGTTTTCTTACTGTTTCTTTATGAAACTCTTCTGCGCTAGGAGCTTTATGAAAGTATAAGTATCCTCCAAATATCTCATCCGCACCTTCACCTGAGAGAACCATTTTTATACCCATAGACTTTATAACTCTTGCCATTAAATACATTGGTATTGAAGCTCTTATAGTAGTAACATCATAGGTTTCTAAATGAAAAATAACATCTTTAATCGCATCTAAACCCTCTTGAATTGTAAAAGTGACTTCATGATGAATTGAACCTATGTGTTCAGCAACTAATTTAGATGCTTTTAAATCTGGGGATCCTGCTAAACCTACGGCAAAAGAATGTAACTGAGGATACCAAGCTGCTTTTTGATCGTCAGATTCAATTCTATTTTTTGAATATTTTTTTGCTAAGGCAGAGGTTATAGAAGAGTCTAACCCACCAGATAGAAGCACACCATAAGGAACGTCACTCATTAATTGTCTATGAACAGCATCTTCTAATGCATTTTTTAAAGAATTTAAATCTGTTTCATTATTAGATATAGATTCATAATTCATCCAATCCCTTTGGTACCATTTCACTAATTTAGAATCACGACTAAATAAAAAATGTCCAGGAGGAAAAATCTCAATTTTATTACAAACACCCTCCAGGGCTTTTAACTCTGAAGCGACATAAAACGTACCAAACTTATCCCAGCCCATGTAAAGTGGAATAATACCCATATGATCCCTTGCAATTAAATATTCATTGTTTTCTTCATCATACAATACAAATCCAAATATTCCATTTAACTCATCTAAGAAATTAATTCCTTTTTCTTTATATAAGGCCAATATAATTTCACAATCAGAATTTGTTTGGAATGCATATTCAATAGATAACTTTTCTTTTAAAAGTCTATGATTATAAATTTCTCCATTTGCTGCCAAAATCAAATTTTTGTCAAGACTAAATATTGGTTGATTTCCAGATGCCGGATCTACAATTGCTAAACGCTCATGAGCTAATAAAACATTTTTACCACAATGTATTCCGCTCCAATCTGGCCCCCTATGTCTAACTTTTTTAGACATTTCCAAGATTTGTGATCTTAGAAAATTTGAATTTTGTTTAATATCCAAAGCACATACTATTCCACACATATTAATAATTTAAATGCAAATATGAATAAATAATATAAATATGTAATGTATATATACCATATTAATTACATTATTATAGTTATTTATATTTTTTATAGATAAACTGTAATTAAAATATAAAAAAATATAAAAATTCTATTAAAATTGAAAGATTTAGTAAATTGTGTTTTTATTTATTTCAAATAATTCAATGTCAAAACCAATAGTTTATTTAGATAAAGTAAATATTAAACAGAATGACAAGATCATTTTATCAAATATAAGTTTATCAATTAATAAAGGAGAATTTGTATATATGATTGGAAAGACTGGAATTGGCAAAAGTAGCTTACTAAGAATTTTATATGGAGATCTTAAAATCGGAGAAGGAGAAGCTAATGTCATGGGTATAAATTTGAATAAAATTAAAGATAAAAAAATACCTTATTTAAGAAGAAAACTTGGAATTGTTTTTCAAGATTTCAAACTTTTGTCAGATCGTTCAATTGAAAAAAACTTAATTTTTGTACTAAAAGCAACTGACTGGAGAAATTCATCAGAAATTGGAGTTAGAATTGAAGAGGTATTAAAAATGGTGAAACTTAAGGATGTAAGGAATAAGTTTCCTCACGAACTTTCTGGTGGTGAACAACAAAGAGTAGCTATAGCCAGGGCTCTTCTTAATAAACCAGAACTAGTATTAGCTGATGAACCAACAGGAAATCTAGACCCAGCAACAAGTATTGAAATTATGCAACTTTTAAAAGACATTCATAACGATGGGACTACTATTCTTATTGCCACGCACGATTATGAAATTATTTCAAAATTCCCAGCTAAAACAATTCGTATTGAAAAAGGAAGGCTTTTTGAACTCTCAGAAAAGACGAATTCTAGTCATTAATAGAGTTTCTTTTTCTTTGGTTTTCGTCTAAATAAATTTTTCTTAACCTAATAGTTTCAGGAGTAACTTCAACATATTCATCTTTTTGAATATATTCCAAAGCTTCTTCAAGACCAAAAGTAATTGGTGGAGCCAACTTCACTTTATCGTCTGTTCCAGAAGCTCTTACATTTGATAATTTTTTAGTCTTAGTTACATTAACAACTAAATCATCACCTCTAGAATTTTCCCCAATTACTTGACCAGTATAAATAGCTGTACCTGGATGAATAAAGAACTTTCCTCTATCTTGAAGCTTATCAAGAGAGTAAGGTATAGCTGTCCCTTGTTCCATAGAAATTAGAGAACCTGTTAATCTTCTTGGCATTTCTCCTTTAAATGGCTGAAACTCTAAAAACCTATGGCTCATAATTACTTCACCAGCAGAAGCAGTTATCAAAAAGTTTCTTAATCCAATTATTCCCCTAGACGGAATTATAAACTTACATAACATTCTTAATCCTTTACTATCCATACTTACCATCTCTCCTTTTCTTATAGCTACCATTTCAATTGCCTTACCAGAAACATGTTCTGGAATATCAATAACTAACTCTTCAACTGGTTCTGATTTAACTCCATTAATTTCTTTTATTATAACCTGAGGCTGACCTATTTGTAGCTCGTAGCCTTCTCTTCTCATTGTTTCTATTAAAACAGATAAATGCAATACACCTCTTCCAAATACTAAAAACTTATCAGCGGAGCCAGTATCCTCTAATCTCATTGCCAAATTCTTTTCTAGTTCTTTTTCTAACCTCTCTTTTATATGTCTAGATGTAACATATTTACCTTCTTTTCCAAAAAATGGTGAATCATTTATAGTAAACATCATACTCATTGTAGGCTCATCAATGTTTATTGTAGGTAAAGCATCTGGAGATTCAAAATCAGCAATTGTATCACCTATTTCAAAACTATCTAACCCGACAACAGAACATATATCTCCTGCTTCTACTTTTTCTACTTTACACTTTGCTAAACCATCAAACAAATTCAATTCCTTAATCCTAGATTTAACTATACTTCCATCTCTTTTAACTAAACATACATTTTGACCCTGTTCCAAAACACCTCTTTGTAATCTTCCAATAGCAACCCTTCCAGTAAATGAAGAATAATCCAAAGAAGTAATAAGCATTTGAGTATTTCCTTCTAATACTTTAGGGCTTGGAATGTGTCTAATGACCGCATCCAATAATGGCTCAATAGAATCTGTTTGATTTTTCCAATCATCAGACATCCAATTGTTTTTTGCAGAACCATAAATTACAGGAAAATCTAATTGCCATTCTTCAGCATCCAACTCAAACATTAAATCAAAAACAGATTCATAAACCTGATCCGGAGTACAATTTTCTTTATCAACTTTATTTACAACAACTAACGGCTTAAGTTTAAGTTCTAATGCTTTTTGTAAAACAAACCTTGTTTGAGGCATTGGACCTTCAAAAGCATCTACAAGAAGTAAAACTCCATCAGCCATATTTAACACTCTTTCTACTTCACCACCAAAATCAGCATGACCAGGTGTATCAATAATATTAATTTTTGTGTCTTTATAATTAACAGAAACATTTTTCGATACTATAGTAATTCCTCTTTCTTTTTCTAAATCGTTATTATCTAAAATAAGTTCACCAACTTCCTTGTTATCTCTAAATAACTTACAATGATGCAAAATTTTATCAACAAGCGTAGTTTTTCCATGATCTACGTGAGCAATTATTGCAATATTCCTGATAGAACTCATAATTTCTGTAATTTCGCGCAAATGTAAGGTCTTTTTAGATACTATTGGCTCTAAAGTATTTTAACTTGATATTATTATTTAATTTAGCTTAAATTTATTTTTAAATATGATTGATAAAATCAAAAATATAAAAAACCTAGAGTCAGGGAATTTCTTTTTAATAGCAGGCCCTTGTGCTATTGAAGGAGAGGAAATGGCATTTCAAATTGCAGAGAAAATATTGGAAATTACTAATAAACTTAAAATTCCCTTTATTTTTAAAGGAAGTTTTAAAAAAGCTAATAGAAGCAGAATTGATAGCTTTACTGGCATTGGAGATGAAAAAGCCCTAAACATTTTGAAAAAAGTAGGAGAAAAATTAAACATTCCTACTACAACTGATATTCACGAAATAAAAGATGCAAATTTAGCTGCTAATTATGTTGATATTCTTCAAATACCTGCATTTCTAGTAAGACAAACCGATCTTTTAGTTGCAGCTGCCAAAACTGGAAAATATGTCAATTTAAAAAAAGGTCAATTTATGAATGCGGAAAGCATGTCTCATGCAGTAAAAAAAGTTCAAGATTCTGGAAATAAAAATATTCTATTAACAGAAAGAGGAAACATGTTTGGTTATCGAGACTTAGTAGTAGATTATAGAGGAATACCTGTTATGAAGAAATTTGCGCCTGTAGTTTTAGATATAACACATTCTTTACAACAACCTAATCAATCTTCAGGAGTCACTGGCGGCAGACCAGAAATGATTGAAACCATAGCCAAAGCTGGAATAGCAACAGGTGTAGATGGAATTTTTATTGAAACTCATTTTGATCCAAAAAATGCAAAAAGTGATGGAGCAAACATGTTAAATATTAATAATTTAGAAGATCTTTTAATAAAATTGGTTAAGCTTAAACAAATTACTAATTCCCTTTAACTAAAAAATAAAAATCAAATTAATATATTTGCTCTTGCAAATAATTGTTCATTGAAAATAAATTGGGGTCGACTGGTTTTGACAGCGAGTCCGATTAAATGGTAAGCAGATCGAGCGCTGGGCTACAGCTCGTTAATATCATAGCACCAAACTTTAAATGGCGAAAATAATTACGCTCTTGCAGCTTAATAACTGAATTATAGTAAGTTAAAGCCTTGTCCCGCTAGGCGGGAAAGTGAGATGTCTCAGAATAGCCCTTGTTGACGGCGATTCATATTGAGACACCATTAAAGTCAACATAGGAATCCTAAGGCTTTGGTAGGGTTTTAAAATAAAAAAGATAAGTAATATTTGGGCCGTTTTCAGTCAGAATATTATCGAAAATTAATTGAAAACTAAATCTGTAGAAAGCTATTTCATCGCTTGTTTGGACGAGGGTTCGATTCCCTCCGACTCCACAAATACCCTTGTAAGTCTTTGATTTACAGGGGTTTTTAATTTTGGTTGCCTGAATCGTTGCCTTTACTGCTTTTAACTATCACTAAGTTATAATAAAAAGTCAAAAAATCTCAATAGTAATTTTTAATTGGTACTACCCTACTCAAATAATATCGGTTTTCTATTGACGGGAGGTGTTCGTTAAAGTATATCTAACTGGCTCTGGCGTTGGCTCTTCTTCAGTGCCTGATGAACAAGACACAACAAACAAAACCGATAATAGTAGAAGGAGTTTTTTTATTAGATTTCCTAGATGTTTTTTGAGTTTAATTTTATAGATTTCAACTGATTAATTCCATCTACAGAAATAGTCCAAACAATAAAGATTTCATTATTTATTATTTCTAACTGAGGAACTCCTGTGCTTCTTCCTCCATCTATTTTAGATATCGTAATTGGCTTAGAAATTTTTCCATTAGCTGAAACCTTTTTTATTCTCAAATAGGTTCCAATCTCATCAACTTCCATGTAACTAACTATTACTTCCTCATTATTTAAAAATGCAACGTCTACTCTTCCTATAGCACCATGGTCATTGAGTTTGAATGGAGTACCAAAAGAATCACCATTGGTTTTTGAAAATGAAACATTCACTAAAGGATTATCATTAACTACTGTAAACCACACAATAGCAAGGTTTGTTGAGTTCGCAGCAACTTTGGGACCATTTACAGGACATCCATTTATTATCCACCCATCATTATGCAATGGATTAGGTTCTTCCCAAACTCCATTTATATTTCTGATAGTATAAATATCTCGTACCTCATTCTCACTTCTATCCCTATAAACAACTATAGGTCCATTATTAGTCATCGCTATTGATGTCTGACAGCAATCACAAGCCGCTGCGTCGAGTTCGCTTTCATTTATAACCTCTCCCGTATTAGTGATTTCTGCAAAACGAATTGTCATTGGTTTATGATGTCCATCTAGTTTCTTTTCTACAGTATTTCTTCCATCTAACCAAGTAATAAAAAACCCTTTGTTATTATTAGGGATGATACTTACAAAACCATGTTCTGCTTTAACACCATCAGTATTCAATAAAAAATCTTCTTTTATTTTTTCTCCAGATAATTTCTGTAAATTTAAAATAACATCGTAAGTATATGTTCCAGAAGCCGATTTCTTTAAATAGCTTGTAATTATTAAATCATCGTTAATTGCATGAGCTGGGAAATCAGCCCAATTAACAAACCAGTCGGAACCATTAGCAATTTTTTGTGGTTTAATCCATTTCCCTTTTTTAAACTGACTAAAATGTAAGGAGGCTCTATTTTCATTTTTAGAAGAAATCCATGATAATGATAAAGTGCCATTGGAAGAAACTAAATTAGGTTGTGCATTATTATCTCCATATAAAAAGGGAATATCCTCTATAAAGACCTCTTTTGTTGTACAAGAAATTATAGTTAGTAAAGTGAAAATGATAATGAATTTTTTCAAACTACAATGTTTTTAATTTTTTTATCATTTGCTCAGAATCCCAAACAATTGTTCCGACAATAGTTTCAATTTTTATTCCTTTTTCATTAAAAATATATGCTGTTGGTAAAGAATAGATTCCAAGTCTTTCAATTGATCCAACAGATTTTAAAAAATTGAAACTATATTTTTTATCATTCTTAAACTTAGATATTTTTGAAATTCTTTCATCAGAAACTAACAAAAAAGTGTAATTGTAATTTTTTAAAATTTCTTGAGCTCTTGTTAGTCCTGGCATTTCCATTATACATGGTTTACACCATGTAGCCCAATAATTAATGATGAGTTTCTTTCCTTTATAGGATGTTAAATCTACTTTTTGGTTCTTTAAATCCACAAAAGAAGTTTTAAGCTGCATGGATTCTATATCAGACAACTTTTCATTTTGAGGAATACTTGAATTACATCCAAAAAACAAAATCAAACAACTTAAATAAATAAAATTTCTCATTTTTAATTATATTATATTAAAAAAAAAGATAAGTTTTGTTTCTGCCTAAAAGAAACAAGTGGAATAAACAGTAATAGTAGAATTAGTTTTTTCATTATCTTAAATTTAACTCAATTCTTAGTGCAAACAAAATAGTTAATAGTAGTTACATGTTTTAAGTCTCTTAAACCACTGTATACAAACAATTTAAACCATAGTCTTTCACCATGTTTTGTTTAGGTCTCTGAATCATGGTATAGGGACTACCCTACTTATATAATATCGGTTTTCTTTTGATGGGAGGTGTTTATATAACTATGTATAATAGTGAGGTTCTGGGTGTTCAGTTTAATAAAATATTATTAATAAAAAGGATTAGATAATTAACCTTTTACATTCAGCATTTTACATTCAATATTCATCACCCCCTCAACTACGCTCGGGGACCGGGTTCATTATTTTTTCTATCTCGACTCCGTTCGATAAGAGTTGCAGGTTTTTTTATTAAAATATGGCCTTGTTCTCTATAGCTCCTTTCTTCTGCAATCTGAATGCTCCTATTCGGGTGGAATAGGAACTGGATC
>LWDU01040317.1_pt2 | contig 73256 bp, 63 predicted proteins | sample 727161 | NCBI WGS metagenome assembly LWDU01 (sample SAMN04566230, study PRJNA314399) | hydrothermal vent metagenome | isolation source: deep sea hydrothermal plume seawater | place: Mexico: Gulf of California, Guaymas Basin | collected 2004-07-11 | reverse complement strand
CAACACACTAAAGCGGTCGATTATTGAAGCAGGCTGCTGTTTACCAGTCGCTGTCGTAACAAAGGGGGGTCCTTCGTGCGGCAAGGCCACGGAAGAAAGCTGATGAAACTTGTTTTGCCCGCCCGTACTTCTTCGCACGGCGATGTCCGCTTGCCGATGCTGCTTGCTACCTGCCTGCTTGCGACGGCCGTAATAGCCGAACCCGTGTCGGCCGGCGTGTTGAGGCCGCAGCAGTCCTGTCAGAAAACCGTATCGAAGAGCGGCCGCAAGTATCTCTCATCGGTGGTCAAGACTCTGTCGAAGTGTCGCGAGTCTGAGTTGTCCGGCAAGCAGCCCGCGGCCTGCGACGAGGCAAGGACCACCGGCAGGCTTCAGAAAGCCGCTGACAAGTTAGCGGCGAAGATAAGCAAGGGTTGTGGAGGGCTCTCTACAGCTGAGCTGGCCGACCCGAGACCACGGGGGTTGGCGTTTGGCAGCCTCGTGTCATTGCTGTCGGGGCAGCAGGCCGAGCACGAGAGACTGGCCCGTCACCTGGTCGACCTGGTCTACGGGCAACCTGACCCTGCCCAGCCGGCTTACGGTAAGGAGGCGATGTCCTGCCAGAAAACCCTGGGCAAGGGAACGGCCAAGCAGCTTAAGAACGCGATCAAGGGTCTTGGTTCACGCTGCGCAGACCGGGTGGACAGGGGTGGCACCGTCGAGGGCGACGCTTTTCGCTCGGTAGAGGGCTGCCTGCAGACGGCAGCCGATGCGCTGGCTTCGTATGCGGAACGCGGGGCTGCAAAAATTTCAAAGAGATGCGACGACCAGGCTGTCGCGGGCTTGCGTGCCTGCGGGCACGCGGGTGGCTCGGCTGGGCAGACCATGGCGGGGTTAACCGGCTGCCTGTTCGACAGGGCCGTGGGCGTAGCCGCCTCGGCGCTCGAACTGGAGCACGCCAGCGGTGGTTCGCTGGTCAAGGGAGCACTGGGGGTTGCCGACGTCGCTGGCGAGGGCGACACCCTGCGGGCTGCAGACGCTACCGTGCTGCTTGTTGATCCAGGCAGCGCAGATACGATCCTGGTGTCGGGTGAGACTGACTCCTCCGGGCAGTTCAGCTTCAACGTCCAGGCCTACCGCAGTTATCGCCTGTGCTGGGAAAAGGAAGGTCAACAGTCCTGCGCCGCAGAAGATTTCGAAGCCACGCGGGGGTCGCTGAACTTGCCGGACCAGGACCTCACCGCTCCGCGTGGGGCCGGGAGCACGTTAGTATACGGCAAGGTTCTCAGGGCCGACGGGACCGCCTGTTACCGGCGTTACAACGGTAGCGACCCCACTTTTCGTGGAGGTGCTTCGCTGCTGGCGGTAACAGGTGGACAAGTCGCAGCGCGGGTAGAGGTGGGATCTGACGGGTCTTACATGCTTCTCGCACCGTCGGCGGGCGACTATATCGTGGTGGCCGACTGCGGAGACGAGACCTCTACCGCGGCCGTGTCCGCGGCGGGTGGCAGCGGGGTACTGAGAGAGGACCTGCGCATGATCAACGCCGGCCCGGTACCGGGGAGCCTGGTCGTGACCGATTCCGACGGCAACCTTATTACCGATCCCTTGCAGGTATCCGAAGGTGACGAGTTGTTTGTCCAGGTTGACTTCGGAAGCGCCACCCCGGGCGACCTCGAGTACCACTGGACGGTGACCAGGGGAGAGGGCGAGGTGCTCTCGCCGGCCGGCCCCGGGCGGTCGTCGCAGGCTTGTATCGATCCGTTGCTCGGCGATTTTGCCAAGTGGATTCCCAAGGGAATCGGCAAGATCCAGCAGCTCGTGGTATCGGCGAAAAACAATTACGGCGGCTTGTCCAGTGCGGCGATAACTTTCGGACCGCTTGATCCCAGCGAGCTCTTTGTTTACGACCCCTGCCTTTTCGAGCTGAAGGACGAAGACACGCTGTGCGGTGACGGTTACAATGTCAGCGGCGGCAATAACGTGCCTGAGCCGGCGGGCGGCCGTAAAGAATTTCTCACCGAGAAATACCGTGGTAGTTCCAACAGTAAGAACGACGCCTGCCTGTACTACAACCTGGTAGACCCGGACTGCGTGGACCTGGACTGTGACGGTGCGCTCGATCCGGGCAGCGACCCCGACGGAAAGTGCAGCCGCCTGACGCTCGGCGACTGGTGGACAAAAAACGGCTTCGACCCGGTGACCGGGCTGGGCACGGACGTCGTCAGTGCCTGGTACCTGAACAGCAACGACCTGGGCTTCGGCCGCGAGATGCAATGCCGGGTAACCTCTTACAGCCCCTACCTGCTGGCGAAAATATTGACCGGGGCGAGCGGGCTGGCTCTGCCCAGTTCAGGCCGAGACGCTGATTATCCGTACCCCATGGCGGGCGACTTGTACCTGGACCACACCTGGCTGGAGAACCTTAGCCTGGAGGCACCCGATTACGTGAAACTGTTCAGGGGCTTTCCGGCCACGGTGGCCTGCTACGTGGTCAATTACACCACCGATTTCTGTAACAACTACCCCACCAACCTGGCAGCGAATGCGGATTTTGCCTACGAGGGGCAGCAGCAGATAGAGGCCAACCCTGGGGTGAATCCCACCCACGCGTACGGCACGGTGGCCATGGAGTTCAGCCCGGTAGAGGGCTTCGGCGAGCTGGGGCCGGTGACCAAGTTCTACGTCTACGACGGTCGCACCGCCTCGGGGACGCGCCTGGGTGCTGCCAATCTTGATGGCTGCGGCGCGAAGAGCGTACCCGAAGTCTGCATGTCCTGTCACGGCGGATCCTGGCCGGGCGACGGTAACCAGGGTGCTGAATTGGACGCGATAATTGCTGGCCTGACCGACAATGTGAACTGCGAGCTGGCGGGCATAGGTATTACCACACCGGGCGACATCGCGGATCCGGCGTGGATCAAGCGCCGCGACCTGCTGGCCAAAATCACACCTGACGGAGACAATTACTCGAGCTTCCTGCCCTTTGATCCCAAGACCTACGTGTTTCCCCCGGGCCATCTGGCTGTCGCCAGTGAAGCCGAGCAGGAAGACAACATGAGGGCGCTCAACGAGATGGTGAAATACACCGAGCCGAGGCTGCCGATAGAGGAACTGGTTAAGGGCTGGTACACCAACAACTTCAGCTCGGGAAACTTTACGCCCTGGAGGCCGGAAAGTTGGGACAACGCCCCCGGTACCCCGGAAAACGAGGCTGATTTTTACGACAACGTGTACGCGGTGTCGTGCCGTGGCTGCCACGTGGCGCACTACTCTTTTGAAGACCCTTCGGACTTTCCCGGTTCAGCCCGGATCTGCAAAGATGGAAACGGTGTGGCGGGCGGCTACGACCCGACCAGGGCCCACGCCAAGCTCACCTACCAGAACTTCTGGCGCGAGGAGTTTCCCCAGGGTAACGCGCTGACATCTGCGCTGGAATCGCTGGAGGACTACTTCCAGCTCAAGAACAATGACCCGAGCTTCAGTTGTGACTGAAATGTCGTCGCGGCGCTGGGCCTGGCCGTACTCTGCCCAGCCCGCCCTCGACGCGAGCATCGCGGCTTTCTCATCGGGTCGGATCCACCCTGTTGTTTTTTCTGCAGGTGGGTATTTATTTTCGCAAAATGCGAGTGACGAAGGTATGCGAGGTGGCGATTGACGCGGACGGGGTGATGGCGAGCTGCTTTTCAGACTATCTCCTCGTCGCTGTCGCCCGGGGTGGAAATGGGCAGCGTGAGGGCGAAGCGCGCCCCTGCTGTTTGAAGATTCTCTCCGCTTATCTTGCCCCCGTGCGCCTCGACGATACGCTTTACTATCGCGAGCCCCAGTCCCAGCCCGCCTTCGCGCTGACTGACGAAGGGCGTGAACAGGGCACCCAGCAGGTCGGGGGGTATGCCCGGGCCGTCGTCGGTCACGGCAATCTCAAGCTCATCGCCCAGGCGGCGGGTGGAGATCAACACTGACGAACCAGGCGTACTTACCTGTAGCGAGTTCATGGTGAGGTTGAGCAGCACCTGGAACAGCTGCCCGGCATCGCACCTGGTCTCGGGCAACGACGGGGCCAGGTCGGCCGAAAGAGAGACCTTTCTCGCCCGCGCCTCGGTAGAAAGAAAACCAGTGGCCCGTTCGACGATGGCGTTGATCGACGCGGGTGATTTTTTGAGCGGGGTGGGGCGCGCCAGGTTGAGCAGTTCATCCACAGTTAAATTCAGACGATCGGATTCTCCCTGTATGAAACGAGAGAACTCCTGGGCCTCCTTGTCGTCTGCCTTCAGCGCCCGCCTTTCGAGCAGTTGCGCAGAGTTCTTTATGATGCCCAGGGGGGTACGGATTTCGTGCGCTATGCCGGCCGCAAGTTCCCCCAGGAAGGCGAGCTTGGATGATTGCACCAGTTCGTCGTGGGCGGCGGTCACGTTTTCGACCATGGCCTGAAAGGAACGGGCCAGCTCACCCACCTCGTCGTTGCTGTCCGGGTCGGGGACGGCCTCCAGTGTGCCTTCCCTGGCTATGCGCTGGGTGACCAGGGTAAGCTCCTTGATTGGCCGTGCGACGCTTTCGGCCAGGGCCCAGGCCATGGCTATGCCCAGTACGATGGCCGCCAGTACCAGCAGCACTATGTAATTGCGCGCCCTGGTCAGGGGCAGGAAGGCCAGCTGTTCGGGCAGCGAAGCAACAACCGTCCAGTCCAGTCGTGGCAGTGCCCTGTAAGCCTGCAGGGGGAGTCGGCTCACGAGCAGTTCCTCTCCGGCCGGGTCAACAGCCGAATAGATCTGCTCATCGTCGTGCTCGTGTTTGCCGCCTTTGATCAGCTGATTCTCCCAGAGGGGAAGCGAGTCGCCGAGCAGGGCACGGTTTGAGCCAGCCAGTATCTCCAGGTCGGCGTTGAGCAGCAGTAGCTCCACCGGGGCTGAGTCTCTGCGCGGACGCACGATGGTGTCGAGCGCGGCGCGGTCCAGCATCGCCACGAGTAGCGCTCCATTTTTGCTCCCCAGCAGGGGGGAAGCGATGCCAACGTAAAAAGTTTGGTGCTCTTCGGACCATGCCACTGCCGGTCGCGGGCGTTGGTGGGCGTCCAGGAACCGTTTGCCCAGGCCGGGGTAAGTAAGGCCCCGATGCTCGGGCCAGCTCGACGCCAGGCAGACGTCGTTGCCGTCGAGTACCAGCACGTCAAGATACACGGCGTAGTTACGGGTCAGCTGCTCGAGAAAATGTGCCAACTCGGGTTGGTCCTCGGTGCGAGTGGAGTTAGTGAGTCCGAGGCTTGCCCAGGTCTTGACGTTCTGCAGTTGGCCGGCCAGCAGTTCCTGCAGGGCCGCCCGGGTAATGGCGGCCGAGTCCTTGAGCTGCAGCGACAGGACGGGGCGAAGCTCGGAGGTGACGCGCAGGCCAAGAAGTCCGTACAGCAGGGCGGATCCCACGAGCAGGCCCGCGGTGTAAGAAGCGATTCGAGTACGTATCGATCTCATTAGATTATTTCAGTCGACAGTTCCCCGCCAGAGTTCGGCCAGGATCTTAACACCGGGAAGGTCCCCGGTCGCTTCGGTCCACATGTAGCTTATTCCGCCGGGGTTGTTCCGCAGCATTATTGTGAGCTGATCGCGCTCATCCACGCGTCGAGGCAGCGTGCCACCGAAGTGAAACACCTGCGATATTACGTTTCGTTCGTAGCGGCGACGGGCCATGAACATTACCTTCTGCAGGAAGACCTCGTCGGCCATGGGCTCGGCCAGGTTACGCAGGGGCTCGAGCAGTTGGCCGTTGATTTTTACCGGCAGGCCCATCCACGCGTTACGCACCTGCTCGTTCGTGGGGGCCGTGATCTGACTTTCAGCAGCGGCCACCAGTACCAGCACGCGCTCTGCTCCCGAAGCCTGGGCGAAGCTGTGCGCTGGAACCAGCAGCGCCGGAACCCACAGCACCCCCAGCATCAGCAGGGGGAGCAGTAAACTTGTTTTCAGGGAAGCTGCGCGCTCCACTGCAACATGAACCTCCGCGAATGGGTGCCGAGACGGCGCAGATCGCCCACCTCGAGTTTAAAAGCTTGACGGTCAGAAAAGTCCCAGCGAAGTCCAGCCAGGTAGCCCTCGGTCACGAAATCGGGAAAGTTGGCCAGGTAGGGTGATTCGCTGGCGTTCGATGCCAGCTCGGCCCGCGCGTAAGTCGTCCAGTCTGAGCCCGGGCTGTACTCCGCCTGCAGGTAGCCGCTGGTGAAGTGGGAGTTGATGATAAACTGCCCATCTCTGCTCTTGTCTTCCACGTAAAACAACGCGCCGCTCAGCAGCAAGGCATCGAGTTCGAGCATGAGATTGCCGCCGTACACGGTGAGACGCAGGTCCCCTCCCACGCTGTCGTCCCGCTCGGCGTCCCAGTAACCGGCAAACAGGCCCACTCCCGACAAGTCCCGCTTGCTGCGCCTGAGGGTCACTGTGACCGCCGCCGCCAGGTCTCGGTCTCCGTCGCTCGGGTCGAGCAGGTCGTAGGGTTCGAGCTCGCCGGCCTCCAGTTTCGGTCCCAAGCCCGCCCCTGCCTCCCAGGAGAGGCTGGCCCCGTGCACGGGAAGGTCGCCCTGGGCCAGGACACCGGTTATATGCATAGGCAGCGCACCGCCCTTGTCTTCAAACTCGATTATACCCGGCCTGCTGATACTGGTCTGCAGCCAGGTGCCGTGGTGAAACGCGGTGTTCCAGTAGCCGAGTGGGGCGAGAAAGCGTCCGCCCCACACGCTTGTTCCCGGGGTTAATTGCTTGCCCACCATCAGGCGTTCGAGCTCCTGCTCGTATTTGTCAAAAAACAGCTCGGCCAGTAAGCGCAGCTTTCCGTAGTCGCGGGAAAAAAACAGGTCCACGCCCGGGTTGGCGGTAAACGTATCCTCGTCGCCGGAGGCACCGTTGAGCTTGGTCACGGTCAGGTCCGGGAATACGAGCAATCCCCCTGGCAGCTTTAAGCCCGATTCTTCGGCCGGCGCCGTAGCGGCCACGGCGGTGATCATGAGCGCAGCCAGTAGTGGCGCGAGCACAAGGCCTCGACGATTGTTTGAAACGACAGTCATGCAAATTCCTCCGTTTGCTGGTTGTGTCAGCCCGGTTGCGGATCTCTCGAGGCCCTTAGCCAGGAAAGCAACCCTCCCATTGTAGCCCAGGTTTGCCGACGGCGGTGGCTCTTATCAGCGGGGAGTGGGCCGGGCGATCAGCCTTCGGTCGTGAGCAGGATCTTGCCCACGTGCAGGCCTTCTTCCATGTGGGCGTGGGCGGCGGCGGCCTCGGCGAGGGGGAACACCGAGTCGACAACGGGTGCGACCGCACCCGATTCCAACAACGGCCACACCTCGGTTGCCAAGGCGTTTGCTATGCGTATTTTCTCTTCGCTGCTACGCACTCTCAGCGTTGAGCCGGTGATGACCTGGCGCTTGAGCATGAGCCTGAGCAGGTCCACCTCCACCCGCGACCCACGCAGGAAGGCGATTATCGACATGCGGCCGCTCTCGGCCAGGCAGGCCAGGTTGCGCTCGACGTAGTCGCCGCCGACCATATCGAGTATCACGTCGACGCCGCGTCGATTGGTGGCGGCGGTAATTTTTTCGACGAAATCGTCGTCGTTGTAATTGATCGCCAGCTCGGCGCCGAGCTCGAGGCAGCGCGCGCATCTCTCGTCGCTGCCGGCGGTGGTAAACACGCGGTGCCCACGCGCCGCGCCCAGCTGTATGGCTGTGGTGCCGATGCCGCTCGCGCCGCCGTGCACGAGCAGGCTCTCACCGGGGGCAAGGGCCGCGCGGTCGAAGACGTTGTACCAGACCGTGAACAGCGCTTCGGGCAGGCCGGCGCCGTCGACCGGGTCTATGGTGCTCGGCAAGGGCAGCACGCTGCCCTCGTGCGCCGTGGCGTACTCGGCGTAGCCGCCACCGTTGAGCAGGGCCACGACCTGTTCGCCGCCCTTGTAGCGACTCACGCCCTGTCCCACGGCGGCCACGGTTCCCGACACTTCGAGGCCCGGCCAGTCGGGAGCATCGGCGGGCGCAGGGTAAAGACCCATTCGTTGCAGCGTGTCGGGACGGTTCACCCCGGCAGCCGTAACGCGGATGAGCACCTGGCCGGTGTCAGCCTGCGGCGTGGGCAGTTCGGCTGGCACCAGCACCTCGGGGCCGCCGGGCTCGCGGATGACCACGGCCTGCATCGTGTCGGGCAGCTGTTGATCGGTCGTGGTGGTGTTACTCGCCAAGGGCCGGTTGTCAGCCTAGAGCGACGGTGGCTTTTTCTATGAACAGCCGCTCGGTAGTTTCCCCGCTACCGCTGCCGCGTTGTTCGAGTCCGCCCAGCGTGGTCAAGCCATCTACGACTTCGCCAAAAATAGTATGGGCGTCGTCGAGGTGGGGAGTGGGTACAAAGGTGATGAAGAACTGGCTGCCGTCGGTGCCCGGTCCAGCGTTGGCCATGCTGAGAAGGCCCGGCCTGTCGTGACGCTCGTCGGCGGAGAACTCGCCGTCGTACTGGTAACCCGGGCCGCCGAAGCCTTGGCCCAGCGGGTCGCCGCCCTGGGCCATGAAGCCGCTTATTACACGGTGAAAAACCACGTCGTCGTAGAAACCCAGGCGCGTAAGAAAGAGCGTGCTCGACACGTGCATGGGTGCCACGTCGGGCATCAGCCGGATGACCAGCTCGCCGATGTTGGTCGCCAGCGTCCAGGTGAGCTGGCAACCGGGCTCAAACTGCAGGCAGTCGGGCCTGGACAGATTAGTTTTCCAGTCCGCCTGCGTGGTGTCGATTGATTGCGCCTCTATGTAGGCGTCGATGGCTGCGATGGGGTCGTTGCTGGGGGTGCTCACTGCTTGTTGCTCCTTATTTATATCCGGATCCCGCTGTAAGCCGCGTATGCTGCCAGTGCCACGCGGAGAATGCACCCCTGGGGGGAGGGGTGCCGGTGCCGCCCGCCCCGCTCTTGACTCGGTCGCCCGTGGGCAGGAACTTCGGGGCCCACAGTGTCCTTACTGCGCAGCATCATAGCCCCCGGGGTGTCGGCCCTGCTCACCAGCCATCGTACGCAGCATCTCCTGCGCCGGCGGTCCGAGCTCGCACGGCGACTGTTCGGCCGCCCCCATCGCGTAGATTATTTTCACCAGGTCGATGACCCTTACTCGGCCCTGACGGCCCAGCTGCTCGAGCGGTTCGCCGCGCGCTACCAGGTGGAACTCGCCTGTCACATCGTGCGCCCACCCCGCGCGGCTGCGGCACCCGAGCCGCGAATGCTCCAGGACTACTCGCTGGCCGACGCCCTGGCAGTAGCCGGGGAGTTGGGCCTGCGTTTCGAGGCGCTCGGGGGACGCCCTTCGGACAGCTCGCTTCTCCTTGCCACGCGGGCACTGGCGGCGGCTGTAGAAACAGGGACGATGCCCGGCGTGGCAGCATCGGTAAGCTCGGCCTTGTGGGGTGGCGACCGGCAGGCGCTGGAGCGGTCGACCTCTGCGCTGTTGCAGGCCGCGCCTGATGACCAGCGGGTCGAAAATCTGCTCGACGAGGGTGACCGCCTGCGCGGCAAACACGGGCATTATCTTGGAGCGACCTTCTACTACGCGGGCGAGTGGTACTGGGGTGTGGACAGGCTGCACTATCTTGAGCAGCGCCTCGGCGACCTGGGCCTGCGCCGGAGCTTGCCCGACGGCGGCGCTCAAGGCCAGTCACTCGTGGAGCCTGTGCTTGTCGCGGCGCCGGCCGGCAGCGGCGAGGGGTTCGTGCTCGAATACTTCGCTTCGCTGCGTAGCCCCTACACCGCGATAGTTACGCCGAGGGTTTTTGAATTTGCCGAGCGCAGCGGGGTCGAGCTGCGCGTGCGCCCGGTGCTGCCCATGGTGATGCGCGGACTGGCCGTGCCCAGGGCCAAGCGCATGTACATACTGCTCGACACCGCGCGAGAGGCCAGGCGGGCAGGGGTGCCGTTCGGCCGCGTGAGCGATCCGCTTGGTCGTCCGGTCGAGAGAGCGCTGTCGCTGCATGACTGGGCCCGCGGGCAGGGTCGTGAGCGCGAGTACCTGCTGGCCTTCTACGACCTGGTGTGGGCCCACGGGATCGACGCCGGAAGCGACGCGGGCCTGCGGCAGATAGTGCAGCGAGCCGGCCTGGACTGGAGCAGCGCCTGCGCCGTTGTTGACAACGACGACTGGCGCGGCGAGGTCGAGCAGAACCGGGTGGACATGATGGCAGCGGGTTGCTGGGGTGTGCCCAGCTTCAGGCTTTCGGGGCCGGGGCTCGGCGAGCCACTGGTGACCTGGGGCCAGGATAGGCTGTGGCTGATAGAGCGGGCGCTGACAGGTCTTTCCTAGGCGCCGTCGAGCAGCTCCTTGAAGCCCGAGGGATCGTGGCGTCCAAAGCAGATGGTCTCCAGCGTGCCTATGCCTTCGAGATCGCCCAGGCGGGCACGGCAGATGTTGTGAACGTGGATGTGCTTGTAGTCGAGCAGGTCCATGTCGTCCAGGCTCCATGACTCGCCGGCGATCACCTCCTCACCCTTCCAGATGGCGTGCCCCCACTCGGGATGCTGGTAGCCGATGCCGAGCAGGTGCAGCCGTATCATGGGCTCGAGTTCTATGTGCAGGCTCTCGCCGCTGGGACGCAGGAGGTCGAACTCGGCTCGCTCCGGGCAGCGGGTGCCGGGCTTCCAGTGTATGCGGTGGCTAGTGGTCTGTATGAGCTCGGTGCCGGGGTCATCGCCGCTGGGAATGTCATCGGGCGAATCGTAGACGGGTAGCAGGTGCGCGCTCAGCTGCGTGGCGGTGCCGTCGCGGTCTTCGAAGGTGCCGAACTGGCTTGAAAACTCGTCAAACATTAACGGGCACCAGACCCAGTACACACCGGGTTCGGTGGTGAGCTTGCCGGGTGCGCCGGCCTCGGGCTCGCCTACCGGGCGCACGCCCCAGCTCCTGTCGCGGGTGCCCGGCCAGCGCGCCGGGTCCACGTCCACGCGTGTGCCACTCGCCGAGACATGCCCCTTCCAGTTTCCCATCTGCGTGTAGCGGGTCGTGTTCATGATGAGCCGGCCGTCGTCGTACATCACGTTGCGGGGTTCCTGGTGGGGAGCCGTGCGAGCCACGAAAGTGAGGTCGGCCGAAATGCCGGTCTCGTTGTCGGCCAGCCGCACGCGCACTTGTCGCAGGGCTTCGACTATTTCGATGCTGAGCGGGCCTACATTCATTTCCGCGCGCTCGTGCGGGGCGCGACGCGATGCGTGGAAGGCGTGCTGGCGGCCGTCGAGGACCACGGTAAGGTGTGCGTCCATCACCAGCCGGTTGGGGTACAGGCCAAATCCGACCTCGAAGGTGCAGTCGCCGTCGCGCGAGTAGCCGTTGAACCAGTAGCGGTCGTAGAAGTTGCGATCACTGGGGCCGGGCTGGGTCACCGGCTCGGCCGTTTGGTGGATCATGTACTCGTCGAACTGTGTGATCATAGGCCTGTGTAGCACCGTGCTCGCCCTAATGGGAAGAGGCTCGTGGCCCCGCGGCGGTATTGCATACTGGTTGACAGGGGCCCGGGATGGGCGCTAAGAAAACAACTATGAAAAACAACATCGGGCTTTTCCTGGCCAAGCGTGCCGAACTCGACCCGGACCTCGAGGCCTTCGTGGGCCTGGAGTCGGGGCAGCGATTGACCTACCGCGAGTTCAACGAGCGCTCCTGCCGGACGGCCAATGCGCTCACCGGGCTCGGCGTAGGCAAGGGCGACCGCGTGGCGTTGCTGATGATGAACGGCGCCGAGTACATCGAGTCGTTCTTCGCTATCGCCAGGATAGGCGCCATCGTGGTGCCGCTTAACTGGCGACTGGTGGCCGACGAGCTGACGTTTATATTGTCGGACAGTGGCGCCACCGTGTTGTTGTTTGACGGTGAGTTTGCCGAGGTGGTGGCCGCGCTGCAGGGGCGACCCGACGCGACGGCGGTGACCACCTGGGTGCAGGCGGGCGATGACCAACGAGCCGACTGGGCCTCGTCCTACGACGAGCTGCAGCAGTCCGCGTCGGCTGACGCTCCGGAAACCGGCGGCGAGGACGAAGACGAACTTTACATAATGTACACCTCGGGTACGACCGGTTTACCCAAGGGGGCGGTACACACGCACGCGTCGGCCATGTGGGGGGCCTTGACGATAGCCGCTACCGCAGACATGCGTTACGCCGACCGTTACATGGTTACCCTGCCGTTGTTCCACGTCGGCGCGCTTACACCGATGCTTGTTAATGTCTACAAGGGTGGCACGAGCGTGGTAATGCGCGCGTTCGACCCGGTGCGAGCCTGGCAGGCCCTGGAAGAAGAAAAGATTGATAATATGCTACTGGTGCCGGCGATGCTCAATTTCATGTTGCAGGTGCCCGACTTCGACAAGTACGACCGCAGCCGTCTGCGCTGGTGCATGAGCGGCGCCGCTCCGGTACCCGTCAACCTCATAGAGCGCTGCGCCGAGCTGGATATAGAAATCCAGCAGGTCTACGGCATGACCGAGTCCTGCGGGCCGGCTTGCCTGTTGACCTCGGCCGATTCGCTGCGCAAGGCCGGGTCTACCGGCAAGGCCTTTTTTCACACCGACGTACGGGTAGTCGATGACAAGGGCGACGATGTAGCGCCCGGAGAAGCCGGGGAGGTATGGATACGGGGCGCCCACGTGATGAAAGAGTACTGGAACCGGCCCGAGGCCTCCGAGGAGACCCTGGCCGGTGGTTGGCTGCACTCGGGGGACATCGCGACGATAGACGACGAGGGTTTTATATACATACAGGATCGAATGAAGGACATGATCATTTCGGGCGGTGAGAACGTGTACCCCGCCGAGATAGAAAACGTGTTGCTCGACTGCGACGGCGTGGCCGACGCTGCGGTCATCGGCCAGCCCAGCGAGAAGTGGGGCGAATCGCCGGTGGCCGTGCTGGTGGGTTCGGCCGGCCCGGTAGATCCCGGCACAGTGCTTGAGCACTGCAAGACCCGGCTGGCCGCCTTCAAGAGACCGGTGGCTGTTGAGATGGTCGAAGAAATTCCCCGCAACCCTTCGGGTAAGATACTCAAACGCATACTGCGCGAGCGCTACCCCGGACCTGCGCCCGCCTGAGCTGCCCCCCGGCGTTACTACTGGTCACGACTCGAGTGGGCCCCTGCGAAAGCCCCGTAAACAGTGTGCATATGCACTTGTTTGTAAAAAGGGGTTGACGCTTCCCCGTATAATGTGTATATACACAGACATGGGAAGGGGCTCTGAAAAGACCAGCGCTGGCGACAGCGGCAGTGGAAAGGACAGCGGATGTGCGTGCTTCAACATACGCCGTGCGGCCAGGGCTGTTACCCGCCTTTACGACGACACAATCAGGTCCACAGGGCTCAGATCTTCGCAGGTTATGCTGCTTATGGGCGTGCGTGCCATGGGCCCGGTAAGCGTGGGCAACCTGGCCGAGGAAGCCGTGCTTGACCGCACTACGCTTACCCGAAATCTGCGCCCACTGGAGCGCGAAGGACTGGTTCGCATAGAGCAGGGCGTGGACAGGCGCGAGCGGGTGGTAAGTCTTACCGCCAAGGGAGACAGCAGGCTCAAGGTGGCGATGCCGGTGATGCGCAAGGCGCAACAGAAGGTGGAGGAATTGGTGGGGGGCAACTGCGTTTCCCGGGTCATAGAGGATCTGGGGCGTTTGGTGGGTGCTACCAGGACGAGGGCGTAAAGGAAGTCCTTTTTTTTGCTTGACAAGGTGTATATGCACCTTATGTATGTACACATAGATTGATTACGGAGAGGCCGGGACGATGACTGGAACTGAGAACAACGGAGATAATACGATGAATATCAACTCAAATGGATGCGCAGTAGCAAACCTGGCCCAAGGGGCCTTCGCGGGCTGGGACGAAGACAGCGAAGACCTGGTCGCGAGATCGGCCCGGACCGGCGGAGTCGTAGGGTCGGCGGTGGGTAGCGCGGTAGGAAGAGCGTTGCCGGCGTTGGTGGCTAGTGGAGGTTTCGCCCTGGCGGTCTTCCTGCCCCTGATCCTGGCCTTCGCATGAGCTGTCGGGAGGGCAGCAAAGAAACGGGCGGCGATCGCCAGCGCAACATCGGTGGTCGCGCCCGCCTGGGCCAGGAGCCCGCCGCTGGACAAGCCCGAGGCCACGCTCGGCGGCGACCAGGGGCATGCCCGGTAACCACGCCGAACCCTGCAGTCGGTTAGTCCTTGCCGCTGCTTTTGCGCGCCGCCGGGGTTTCCTGGAGGTAGCGCTCCATGAGTTCCCGGTGCTCACCGGCCTCGCGCTCGCGCAGTTCCCAGAACCTGGGCGAGCGACGGCCGTCCATGAAAGCCACGCCGCCTTCCTTGCCCTCGGGCGAGTCAAACCAGTCGGGGTACATTGACGAAGATATAGCCCCCATCTCCTGGTAGCCGTCCATCTCCTGGTCGAAGGCCGCCTTGAGCACCTCGAGGCATCCGGGACTCAAGGCCAGCAGTTCCTCTGCCCAGCGGTCGACCGCGGCCTCGAGATCACCGACCGGCACCACCTCGTTGACCAGCCCCATGCGTTCGGCTTCCTCCGCGGTGTACTTGCGACACAGCATCCACATTTCGCGTGCCTTCTTGGCGCCTATGACCTTGGTGAGGTAGGGGACGAAAAACCCATCGGCCGGGCTCGACACGCGCGGGCCCGCTTGGCCGAACTTTGCCGTGTCGGCGGCGATGGTGAAGTCGCAGCAGTAGGCCATGTGGTTGTGTCCGCCCAGGCAGTAGCCCTGTACCTGGGCCAGCACCGGTTTGCGTGAATTGCGCACCAGGCGGTTGTGGGGGTAGCGAAAATAGAAACCCTTGCGCAGCCCCCAGGTCTCCCACTCCACGTCGCCGCCGGTACCGAAGTTCTTGCCTGCGCCGGCCACCACGATCAGGCCGATCGATGTGTCGTGGTTGGCATCGTAAAACGCGCGGAACATCTGTTCTACGGTTTCCAGGGTCATCACGTTGTACTTGTCGGGCTTGTTCAGCGTGACCCGTGCAATGCCTCCGCCTAGTTTAGCGTGGTGTTTCTTCTCGTAGACGATTTCGTCAAAGACGAGCCCGTCGCCGTTTACCTGCTGCCAATCGCTCCAACTCATAGGCTTGCTCCCCGTGGGCCAGCATTAGCTCCCCCGCAGGGAGCAGGCAAGAAGGGGGCGGCTTGCCCCGCCTGCCGTCGAGAGGTAAATGGAACATGTTCTACCTGTGTCGCTGCAGGTGGGGTGTAGCGATACATGAAGCCACCAGCCTTTGAATATGCCGCTCCCGCTACCGTGGCCGAGGCAGTCGGGTTGCTGGCCGAGCGTGGTTTTGACGCCAAGATCCTGGCCGGCGGGCAGAGCCTGATGGCCTTGCTCAACATGCGCCTTGCGCGCCCCGAGCTGCTCGTCGATATCGCCCGCGTGCCCGGGCTCGACAGCATTGAGATATCAGGCGACTGCCTGGGCGTGGGCGCGATGGCCCGCCAGCGTTCACTGGAATTTTTTCCCGGCCTGGGCGATAGCCACCCGCTCTTGCTGGCCGGGCTGCGCCACGTGGCCCACCCCCAGAACCGCAACCAGGGCACAGTGTGCGGCTCACTGGCCCATGCCGATCCCGCCGCCGAATTGCCGGCCCTGGCCCTGGCCACCGACGCCGAGCTGTTTATAGAAGGTCCCAATGGGAGACGCAGCGAACGCGCCGAGGATTTTTTTGTCACCTACCTGACCACCACGCTCGAAGAGGATGAGTTGCTCGTAGAGGCTCGCTTTCCGTTGCCGGCAGAGGGCAGCGGCTGGTCGGTGCAGGAGGTGACCCGTCGGCATGGCGATTTCGCGCTGGCCGGTGCGGTGGTGACCCTGCGCATCGCCGACGCGCGCGTGGCCGATCCCCGCGTGGTGGCCTTCGGCGTGGGAGCTGTGCCGTTGCGCTGCGCGGCGGCCGAGCAGTCGCTCGACGGAGCCGAGCCGGGACCGGCAGCATGGAAAGAAGCCGCAGCGCTGGTGGCCGAGGCGGTCGAAGACCCCCTGGATGATGTTCACGCCAGCGCCGCTCAGCGGCGTTCGGTAGCTGGAGTTATGGCCGCGCGGGCAATGGAGCAAGCCGCGACGCGGGCTTAAGCCGAGCGGCCGGGATAAGGGCGACAGGATCAAGAATGGGCGAAGGAAAAACATCCAGGGTGACGGTGGAGGTCACCGTAAACGGCCGCCGCCAGTCGGCCGAACTCGAGCCGCGCGTGACGCTCGCCGATTTTCTACGCGTGGAGCTGGGACTCACCGGTACCCACCTGGGCTGTGAGCACGGCGTCTGCGGTGCCTGCACCGTGTTGCTCGACGGGCGCGCGGTGCGCAGCTGCATAATGCTGGCCGTGCAGGCCGCCGGACACGAGGTGACCACTATCGAGGCGCTGGCCAACGAGGGTGAGTTGCACCCGCTGCAGCAAGCCTTCGTCGACAAGCACGGCCTGCAGTGCGGCTTCTGTACGCCTGGCTTCATCATGGCCGCAGCCGAGTTGCTCGAGCGTGACTCCGACCCATCCGAGCAGGCGCTGCTCGAAACATTGGGCGGGCAGGTGTGCCGTTGCACGGGTTACGAGGCCATCATCGAGTCGGTGCGCGACGCTGCTGAAAAATTACGCCAGCAAGGCGTGGGTCCGCTCGAGCTTCTGACCGCAGCCCTCGAAAAGAAAGCGGCGCCCAGTGGCAACGATACTGGTGGCAACGATACTGGTGGCAACGGGGGCGGCGAGTGAGTAGTCACATTCCCAACAGTGTCCAGGAGCTTCCGGTAAGCGAGATCCGCTGGATAGGCAAGGGTGTTGAGCGCCTCGAAGACCCGTCGCTTGTAACCGGCCGCACCGAGTTCATCGACAACGTGGTGCTCCCCGGCATGCTTCACTGCGCCATACTGCGCAGCCCCTACGCCCACGCACGAATCGTTTCGATCGACAGCTCGGCGGCCGAAGAGATGGAGGGCGTGTATGCGGTGATCACCGGCAGCGACGCTGCGCGCCTGACCAACCCGGCCACTACGGCACCGGAGGGTTGGGGTGGCTACTGCCTGGCCCACGAGAAGACCCGCTTCGTGGGCGAGCCCGTGGTGGCGGTGGCGGCAACGAATCGCTACCTGGCCGAGGACGCCCTTGAGCTCATCATCGTTGAGTACGAGGAGCTGCCGGTGGTGGCTAACGCGCAGGCCGCGCTGGCGGCCGACGCGGCGCTGTTGTTCGAGGAACACGGCAGCAACGTGATGCTCCAGCGCAAGTTTACCTGGGGCGAGGTCGACGCGGCGTTTGACCAGGCCGACCTCGTGGTCTCCGACGACTACCGTTGGAACCGCCTGGGCGCTAATCCCATGGAGACCTTCGGCTGCGTGGTTGACTGGAACCCGGCCGACGACATGCTCACCTGCCGCGGCTCCTTCCAGTCACAGTCGCACATGGGCCTCGCACGCTCGCTGGTGCTCGGCCTGCCTTCGAACCAGGTGCGCATGATCAGTCACCCGCACGGCGGCAGCTTCGGTGGCAAGGGCGGGTTTCGTGGCGTGGACATCTGCGCGCTGCTTTCCAAGGCGGCCTCCGGCCGACCGGTGAAGTGGATAGAGGACCGCCTGGAATACCTGCTCGCGGGTGCTGGGCAGAGCTGGGATCGCGAGTACACGCTGCAGCTGGCGCTCAAGAAGGACGGCACCGTGACCGGCCTGCGCGTGAAGTTGCTCGACGACATGGGCGGCACCGCCGAGGCTTTCGGCGCCGTGTCGGCGGCCAAGCCCCTGGCCGCTTTTACCGGTTGTTACGCCATACAGGCGGCCGAGTACGATCTCACGCTCGTGGCCACCAACAAGATTCCGCAGAGTCCCTACCGCGGCATGGGACCGCCGCCGCACAACTGGGTACTCGAGCAGACCATGGACAAGGCCGCGCGCGAGCTGGGGCTGGACCCCGCCGAGATCCGCAGGCGCAACTATATTCCGGCCGACGCGTTTCCCTACACCATAGCCAGCGGCAACGAGTACGACTCGGGCAACTACGAGGCCACGCTGGACGCGCTGCTCGACATGGCCGACTATCAAAAGCTCTGCGCCGAGCGCGACAGCGCCCAGGCTGAAGGTCGCCTGCTGGGTCTCGGGCTCGCCAACACTATAGAGCCGGGCGTGTTTGACTGGAACGCCTACGCCATCGTCGGACTCGAGAGCACCGGCGTGCCCGAGGGCATAACGGTGGCTATCGATGTGATGGGTCGCATCACGGCACGGCTGGGATTCTCGCTCGAGGGGCAGGGGCAGTACACGCTCGTGGCGCAGGTGCTGGCCGACTACTTTGCCGTCACGCCGGCCGACGTGAGCATCGTGTACCAGGACTCGCTGTCGGCGCCGCCACACTTCGGGCCGGGTGGCTCACGACTGGGCGTGGCCATAACCGGCGCCGCGCTGGGAGCCGCGCACCTGCTCGAGCGCAAGCTGGCCCGCGTTGCCGCGGTACTGTTGCAGTGCGGCCCCGACGATGTCGAGCTCATGGACGGTTTCTTGCGGGTGCGTGCCATGCCCGAGGCGAAGATGCACTTTGCCGAGGTGGCCGGCGCCATGCTCGCGCGCAGCGACCTGCTGCCCGAAGGCAGCGATCCGCAGCCGCAAGCCACCTACGTGTGGACGGCTCCCGGTCGCACCCCGGCCGACGAACAGGGCCGCGCGAAGAGTTACCTCACGGCCGCCAACGCCTGCCACCTGGTGAAGGTCGAAATTGATCGCGACACTGGCACCGTGGATATACTGGGCTACTGGTTGGTCGACGATTGCGGTACCCGCCTCAACCCGGTCACCGTTGAAGGCCAGACCATGGGGGGCATAGCGCAGGGCGTGGGCGCGGCGCTGCTCGAGGAGTACGTGTACGACGAGTCTGCCCAGCCGTTGACCTCGTCGTTCATGGACTACCTGCTGCCCAGCGTCTACGAGGTTCCGCGGGTAGAAAAAAAGGCGCTGACCACTCCGTCGCCGTTTACACCCCTGGGTGCCAAGGGCTGCGGCGAGGGCGCCATGCACACCACGCCGGCGGCAATCATGTGCGCCATAAACAATGCGTTGTCGCCGCTGGGCCTGTCGGCCCGCGAGGTGCCGGCCAGTCCGCGCAGGCTGTGGAAGCTGCTGCACGAGAACGCCGATTGAGAGAACGACCGCCTGGATTAACGACTGAAAGGAGACGAAGTCATGCCCGCAGATAAAGAATACTTCGTGGCGCTCTCGGAGTGCCACTTCATGAACCCCGAATCGATGGAAGAGATGTCGTACTACCCGGGCTACGAGCGCTGGTGGAAGAGCATCGACGGGGTCATGCGCGCCTGGGGTGGCGACCGCGACCTGTCGGGTGGCGAGGGCATGCCCGAGCCGCGCGCGCACGCGTTGATAGAGTGGATGGACAAGGCCGAGGTCGACGTCTGTTTTGCACTGCGCGAGTCGATGATGGACGTGGCCGACTACACCACCTGCATGTCGACCAACGCCTTCATGCTCAAGGAGATCGAACCCTACCCTGAGCGCATGTACCTCGAGTGTAACTGCGGCCCTATCCTCCGGCGCGGCGTCGACAAGGCGATCTGGGAACTGGAGTACCTGTTCAACGAGCGTAATGCGCGCTTGTGCAAGGTCTACGCGCCAGAGGACGGCCCTCTCAACGACAAGCGGCTGTGGCCCTTCTACGAAAAGTGTTGCGAGCTGGGCATAGCCATCACGGTACACACCGGCATGAGCTACGTCTGCCCGCAGCCGAGCAAGTACACCGCCCCGGTGCTGCTCGACGACGTCTGCCTCGATTTCCCCGATCTCAAGGTCATCGCCTATCACATGGGCTGGCCCGACACCGAGGAACTGATCGGGCTGGCGGGCAAACACGTCAACCTGTACCTGAGCCTGTCGGGCATCATCGGTTGGCTGGCGCGCTCGCCCTACCGCGCCTACCACATGATAGGCACCGCGCTGCAGTGGGTCAGTGACGAGAAGATCGTCATGGGACTGGACCTCGCGTTTGACGACATGCCGTTGGTGGTCGACTTCATTCGTAACTTCCAGATTCCCGAGCAGCTGCGCGAAGAGTGGGGTTACAAGGAGATAACCGACCAGATGCGCGCCAACATACTGGGGCTCAACCTCGCAAAGCTGGCCGGCATAGAGCCGACCCGTCGCGTGGGTAAGGGCAAGGGCAAACCGGGGGCCCTGGCCTCCTGACCGGCCTTCCGGGCGAGCGACGATGAAAGACAAGGCCTGCATCGTTGGCGTGGGCGCCACCGGGTTCTGCCGCGGCGAGGGCTCGGGCAAGAGCCTGCACGGGCTGCAACTCGAGGCCGCGCTGGCCGCGCTGGCCGACGCGGGCCTGCGAGCGGGAGAGGTGGACGGCATCATGCCGTTTCCCAACCTGGGCACGGCCGAGGGTTTTGCCGCCAGCCTCGGCTGCGAGAACCTGAGGTTTGCCACCACGGTCAACATGGGCGGCGCGGCTCCGGTGGCGTCGCTGGGTGTCGCGGCCGCTGCGGTGAGCTCGGGCCTGGCCGACTACGTGCTCATGCCCGCGGGTTGGAACGGCTACTCGGGATCGCGGGCTGGCGCCATCGTGCAGGAGATGACGGCTTCGATTCCCGGCGGGGCGATCGCCCGCGACTTCTATCTGCCGCACGGGCTGGTGGCCCCTCCGCAGTGGTACGCGCTCATCGCCCGTCGCCACATGCACGAGTACGGTACCACGGCCGAGCAGCTGGGCGCGGTCGCGCTGGCCATGCGCAAGCACGCGCAGTTGAATCCCGCTGCCGTCATGCACGGCAAGTCGATGACCATGGAGCAGTACCTGGCCTCGCCGATGATCACCGATCCCTACCGCTTGTTCGACTGTTGCCTGGAGACCGACGGTGCGGCTGCCTTCGTGGTGACCTCTGCGGAGCGCGCGCGTGATCTTGCCCGCGCGCCGGTTTACATAAGCGGGGTGGCCTCGGCCCAGCCCTATCCGGCCGACGAGATTACCGGCAGGGAAGATATCTTTCGCACCGGGCTCACGGTGGCCGCGCCCCGGGCCTTCGAGATGGCCGGCGTAAAACCGGCGGACGCCGACTTTGCCCAGGTGTACGACTGCTTCACCTTCGAGGTAGTCCAGCAGCTCGAAGAAGCCGGCTTCTGCGCGCGTGGCGAGGGTGGTGCTTTCGTGCAGGAGGGGCGGATAGAGCTCGGCGGCGAACTGCCCGTCAACACCCACGGTGGCCTGCTGAGCGAGGCCCACGTGCTGGGTATGGGCCACGTTGTGGAGGCCGTGCGGCAGTTGCGCGGCGAAGCAGCTGGGCGACAGGTGGCAGACGCCAGCCTGGGAGTGGTGACCGGCTGGGGCGATTTCGGCGACGGCTCTATTGCCGTGTTGAGGAACTGACAAGCGATGGCTGATGCTGGAAAGAAAAAGGCAGTGGGTTTGCCGCTACCCTTGATGCAGGGATTGCACGGTGAGTTTTATGGGCACTGCGCCGCGGGCCGATTGAGTTTTCAGCGCTGCTCGGACTGCGGTCGCTGGCGCCACGTGCCGCGCGAGATATGCCCGGCCTGCAGCTCGTGGAACTGGAGCTGGGAGCAGTCGAGCGGGCGCGGCACCGTGTACACTTACACTATCGCTGAGCGCCCCATGCACCCGGCCTTCGCCGAGCGTTGCCCTTACGCCGTGGTGGTGGTCGAGATGGAAGAAGGCGTAAGATTGCTCAGCCGGGTCGTTGATTGCCCGCCCTCCGAACTCGAGATAGGCGCGGCAGTTAAAGTCGATTTCGAGGATGTTGGTTCTACCGCTGCCGGCAAAGTTCTTCTACCCGTTTTTCGACGCGGGTAAGCTACTCGCAACGCTGATTGCGAAGGAGCAACGCCCCCTCGTAACCCCGCAGCCGTATCTTGTGGGCGCACTTGCGTTTAACCTTGCCGTTGAGCTTGACCCTCTGGTAGCGCCTCTCGGGCAAGATGATCCGTTGCGACTTGGTCGCCATGAAATCAGTGTTCGAACCGAAGATGTCTGTACGGTAGAGCACCATTCCATTGGTGTAGGTGCGCGCGAGCACCATCTCGGTCGGGGCGTCGGCAACCTGGGGGTGATCCTCGGCCCGGTCGAGGTAGAAAATATGCGAGGGCACCGTCGGAACGCTGCCGTCGGGTAGCAGTTCGGGGTGGGATAGCACCGTGTCGGTACTGTCCCCGATAACGGTGTAATCACCGCCGGCCTGGGTGGCTACCATGTACTTCATCGCTTCCAAGCCGGCCGGAATGTAGCCCGCGGGGCTTCCGAGGTCGTGTTCCAGCAGCCGCGTGGGCTGGTAGGCCACGTTTTTGGGTATACCCGCCCGGTAGTACAGCCAGTCCTCGGTGTTTCCGCTCCCGTAAAGGTAAGTGTGGTTCCAGTTGTTGAGGTAGGTCAGACCGGGGACGTTGAGAAGGTAGTACTGGGCCAGCAGGGATTCCTGGTCACGACTCCAGTTCTTTTTCCTGTTGGCCAGGAGGCGGGCACGTCCTGACCGGCTGGTTCCCTGGACTATGTTTCGGTGTCCCAGCTGGGACATCGCGAAGATGTCCCACGCCTTGTTGATGCCGAAATAGCCGGTCAGTCCGGTCGACGAACGGAGGTAATCCTCCCGCAGGTAGGCCGATACGCCATCGAGGAAGGGGTAGCGGTCAGCCGAAGTGAAAAGGTTGGCCGCCGATATGTTGGCCGTCAGCCAGGGGCTGCCGGTTGCACTGGCAATAGAGGCGAACGTTTCGACGAAGGCCGTGGTGTACTCAGCCAGGAGTTCATCGCTGTCGATAGGGTTCGAGCTCTCGTCGATCGAACCACCGCCCAGTACGTTGAACTCGGTCGCGCCCACCGTTTTGAAGAGATCGTCGTTGTAGCCGCCCTTCATGCCCTGGGAGTCCCAGTGCTCAGCATGGTACAGCCCGACTTCGGTGCGAAAATCCGCGTTGAACAGGTTGGCGCGGCACCAGTCCGAGGTCGAGTTCCACATCCTGCCCAGGGGGACGACCCGCGATTCCCAGCGCATGCGGGCAGAGGCCTGTATATCAGGCCGGGCGGAGAATTCGGCGTCGTCCACGTAGCCGTTGCCGTCGCCGTCGTTGGTGGGATTCCAGCCGGGGATGACCCGGGAACTGGAATCACCGGGCGTTAGCTCGGGCATCCAGTCCTTGAGTTGTACGTTGTCCAGTCGCGGCTGGGTGTTGCCATCGCCGTCACGCCATAGCAGGCGCACGGCGTACATCATGCCGCCGTCGCGCAGCAGTGACTGGCCGAAATACTGGCCGTGGCCGTACGACAGTCCCGAGCCGTCGTGCAGGCTGGCGATCTGCCAGTCGGCGGGCGGTGTCCACTTCACCACGCCGCTCGCACCCAGGTTGGCCGTGCCGTCGGTAAAAAGGAGGGGCGACCATTGGCTTACCATGCCGTTGCCGTCAACCGCGCTCGGGTACTCGATTACCAGCGTGCCGTCGACGGCAAACGATGAAAGGGTCAGTGTTAACTCGTCGAATTTCTCGAAAAGCAATACGTACAGTGCGCCGTCCTGGTCGGAGTGTTGCCACACTGATGTATCCCACGGCGGAGACTGGTACAGCCAGAATCCTGCGTGCAACGAATCCGCGGTCCAACCAACGGTATCGGGTCTACGCGCGAATGGCGTGACCGTTGAATGACTGGCATCGTCGATGGCCAGGGTAGTGTCGGTGGTGAAGTGCAGAAAATAGTCTTCGTAGTCGCGCCCTGCAGCGAGAGCGCTCCGCCGGTACCACATCTCTGCCTTGCTCGGACTGAAGGCCAGGGTCTGGTTGTACATGTAGTTGATCACGTCGATCTGCTGGTTACCGTCGGCCCCGTAATCTCCACCGAAAGACACGTCGGCCTGGGCCTGTTCCCAGGCTTTCACCGCGTCCGCGTCCGGCAAGGTCTTTCTGGTCTTGCGATCGGTGGGGGCCTCCCACGCTCCCGGAAGAACCCAGGCTGTACCGGTGGAGGGATACCGGGACTGCTGCGCCCCAAGCGGGTCAGCCAGGAAGGAAAACGCCAGCATCGCGAGTAGCGCCGTTGTGTAGTTGTTTCTCATGATGCTGTGCAATCTTTCCCGGCACGGCCACTGGTGGGCCCATGTGCTGTCAACTGCGCGCGACCCAAGCCGAGAACCAGCCGCGAAATGAAAAGAGACGATATACTTTCAGCCGAATCAACGGAACCGTATGCTGGGCCTGCCCTGGAAGGTTTCCGGCGACGGTGCGGTGCGCGCTCGTGGCGGAGCTCCCACAAGCGGGTCGCGCGCGTATCAGTAAATCTTAAGGTACACCGAGCCGTAGGCCGGTACGGTAACAGCCGGCAGCGTGCCACCGGCGGCCACGCTGAACGAATCCGTAGGAGTGCGTATGGCGTCCCACAAAAGGTCGCGCTTGCCTCGCCACCAGGACTCGCTCTGCGCGTCCAGCTGCTGGTCTAGTGTCGTGGTGCAGCTGTCCTGACCCTGGTGGGGGCCGTCACTTGAGTGCCACAGGGTTGCGGTGCTCGTGTCCTGGTCTATGCGGTGCAGGTCTACTCGCAGCGAAGAAGCGCAGGGTAGGTTGTCGAGCGTGATGCCCACGGTAGCCTCGGTGGATTCCAGTGGCTGGCGCTCTGCCGCCGCCGCCAGTCCCACGAGTACGGCCGCCCTTTGGCCTGCGTCCAACGATGGGCAGGTGATAGACAGCGCTGCGTCGGGGACGGGATCCGCGACCACTGAGGCGAACTTGCAGGCCATGCATTCCTTGTAGTTAGCGCAGGCGCCGCCCGCGCCCGAGCCGCAACCACAGGCGGCAATATCGGGAGCCGTTCCGCAACCACAGGCGGCGGGCAGGGCGGTGGGGTCGTATCCGGCGGCGGTATAACTACGCGCGAAGTGATCTTCGAAGTCGCTGTCCATCTGCCCGATGAGCAGGTGTACGACGCCCTCGGGATCGGCCGTGGCGATCCATCCCAGGCTGCGGTCGCCCAGCACTTCCTGGCCGCTACCGAGCAAGCGCCAGCCCATGTGCGACGCTGCCCACAACACGCCGGCCTGTGGCTTCGGCAAGCCGTGCGCCGTGACCACGCCCATGCCGTTGTCGAACATGTCGCAGGGGGCGAGGTCGCCACGCTCGAGCAGTTCGAACTGCGAATGTCCCAGGTCGGTGGGTTCGCCCATGTAGCCCGCCAGCATGTAGGCCAGGTAACCCGCGCCGCGGTGGTCGCAGCCGTTTCCGGGGCTGCTGCCGCCCAGCGGTGGCTGTATGCCGGGTGTCGAGGGGTCGTCGTCGTCACAGGTGGGTGTACCAAGCGCCGTGGCCCACTCGTTGAGATCAAGCACCGGGGTGTCCCAACCCACTGGCACCATGGCGCGAAGTTGGCCGATGGTGTCGGCGGCAAACATCAGGCCCGGTTCCTGGCTGTAGTAGTGGGCTGACACGAAATCGAGGCTGCCGCCGTTGGCGTCGACGGTGTTGAGCAGGGTCTCCAGTGTCGGTGGTCGCAGTGGGTCGTTGAAACCGACCTGTCCGTCTACCGACGACATGGCCGGGCCGCCGATTTTGATTTCGCCAGCAATGCCGGCAAGCAGGGGGTCGTTGGCGCGCACGAACTCCAATACCCCGCGCAGGTTTTCAAAGTACTCGATGAACAGCGCCTCGGTGTCGGATCCCACAACCAACGGATCCCCGTTGAAGAGCTGGTCGGGCTCGTTGTAGATTTCGAAGCGTCGCACGCCCTTCAGGGCGTAGTGCTGCAGCACGCAAGCCCAGTGTTGTTGCCACTCGTTCGAATAAGAGTCGGGTATGACGTGGGGCCAGAACGACTCGCCGGCCGTGCAGCTGCACTGCCCCGCGACTTCGAGCACCTTGCCGTTGGCCGTGCAGTCGGCGTCGCAGGCCTTGGAAAATGCTGCCGGTGTGCCGACCAGGGTCAGCAGGATCTCGTCGCCAGCCTGGGCGAAGTGGTCCACGATGAAATCGAGCCTCGGCTGTATATCGCCAGCCGGGTATTCGCACAGCCCGGTAACAGGATCGAGTTCAAACAGGTTCTCGGGCCAGTGCACCGGGTTGTACCACAGTCGCACCTGGCGGCCTGCTCCCTGGTCGCCCGGCGCGAATACCTGGTCGCTAAGGGTTGGGATGTCCGACGACACCACGGTCTGCTGCTGGACGTTGAAGGCCCGCAGGCGCTCGGGGAAGACCTGGCTGGCCGCCAGGTCAATGCTGATCTGGCGGTCCGTTGTTCCCGGCGCAGACAGCGACACAGGCTCGCAGCGGTCAGGGCACTTCACCTTGCGCTCACTGTTCGTTTTGCAGCCGCTGAAAGTGGACTCCAGGCAGCGCCCCGACGAATCGGTAAGCCGCATCCGCAGTGGCCAGGCCAGCGGCGCGGTCAGCCCCGCGAGGTCGGCGCCGCGGCCCTTGAAGGCCAGCGACTTGTCGCTGCTCTTGATAGAGTCCACGCCGTCGCTGTTGGCCGGATCGTTCTTGCCGCGATACTTCCACTTGCGTACCGGGTTGCCCGAGCCCTTCCAGCCCGAGGCCGAGGCAGGCGCCAGGGTCGCTGACAGCAGCAGTCCGTCCTGGTCAAACAGCTCGAGGCTGGTGTCTCCGGCGGTGGGGTCGGCGATGAGCAAGTCGACCAGGCGGTCCTTGGATTTCCAGGCGAGCTTGTTTTTCTCGGGCCTGTCCGCGTCGTATTTGACCGTGAGCTTGGTGGCTTCGATGGCCTCGCACTGGGCATGGGCGCAGACGGGGGGCAGGAGCAGTGCGCTCGCCGCCAGTGCGCTTGCAGGCAGGAGAGCTGCAGCACGGGGAAAGCGGCGGGTTACAGCTGCGGAAAGATCCGGGATCATGTCCACAAGCTTAACAGTCAGTCCACAGCCATGGCTAGATAAATCACGGCTGCCGGATTCTTTTTTCGGTCAGCGGTCAGCGGTTTCAGTCAGTCGGGGAATAGTATCCCCACCAACATGAAACCGGCCACCAGCACCAGCATAGTATCCATCGCGTTTGCTCCTCACCCGGACCATATGCCTGTGGGCGGGTCCGGGCTGTCCTTGCATCCTTTGTCCACCCATCGGGTGGGTATGGTCAAGGTATTATTTTTGTGGCTGGCTACGGCGTTACGCGGACCGTATGGTCGCCTGTAGCGGTTTTTGGCCGTGGCGACCCGACGAGGAGCGAAATGACAGTAAAACTTCCCGACACGTTTACCTACGAAAGACACGGCCAGGTGGCCGTGATGACCATCAACCGTCCGGAGGCCATGAACGCCTTTACGGCCGACATGCTGCGCGGCATGGACGCCTGCTTTGAGGATTTCAACGAGGACGATGATCTCAGGGTGGCCATTCTTACCGCGGTAGGAGACAAGGCTTTCTCCTCGGGCATGGATCTCAAGGAAGCCATCCCGATGTTGCAGTCCGGTGACGAGATGGGTTACGAGGATCACACCAAGCGGCCGTTCTCCGACGTGTTCAAGCCCATCATCTGTGCCGTCAACGGCTTTTGCATAGCCGGCGGCATGGAGTTTCTGCAGGGTACCGATCTGCGTATCGCTGCCGAGCACGCGACCTTCGGCCTGGGTGAAGTGCGCTGGGGAATAATTCCGACCGGCGGTTCGCACATAAGACTTCCCGTGCAGATCCCCTGGGCAGTGGCCATGGAGATGCTGCTTACGGGCAAGCCCATAAGCGCCGCCCGTGCCTACGACATAGGGCTGGTCAACAAGGTTGTACCTGCCGACCAGCTCATGGACGAAGCCATGGAACTGGCCGAGACCATTTGTAGAAACGGTCCCCTGGCCGTGCGCACAGCGAAGGAGATAGCCGTGCGTGCGCTCAACCTGGAGCCCGGCTTCGTGATGGAAAAGGATCTCGGGCAGCGCGTGATGGACAGCGACGACGCGCGCGAAGGTCCGGCGGCCTTCGCCGAAAAGCGCGCGCCGGTGTTCAAGGGGCGCTGATTCGCGGCGCGCTACCCCGCGCCGCTTCTTGCACATGTCCGGACGGATACTTCACCTGCTCTCGCAGAGGCCCCTGCTCACCGGTAGTGGCATCACCCTTGACGCCCTGGTCTCCAACGCGACCGCGGCCGGCTGGAAGCAACGCGTGCTCGTGGGTGTGCCCGGCGATCGCGTTCCGGCTGGCGTCGGCGGCCTGCCGAGCGCCGACGTGGCCTGCGTGACCTTTCAAGCGGTGGATGGGCAGGCGGCAGGCGCGGCCGTCGCCCCCGACACGACCGATCTCGACTTCGCCCTGCCTGGCATGAGCGACGTGATGCCCTACGCGAGCTCGCGCTTCAGCGAACTCGCACCCGAGCAGCTGGTTGCTTACCGCGCTGCCTGGCGTGAGGCCATACGAAAGCAGCTGGAGGATTTCAGCCCCGACCTCGTGCACGCGCACCACGCCTGGATAGTGGCCTCGCTGGTCAAGGACGTGGCGCCCTCGTTGCCGGTGGTCATGCACGCGCACGGCACCTGTCTCAGGCAGATGTCGCTCTGTCCCGGCCTGGCCGATTCCTTGCGTAGCAGCCTCGCGCGCAACGAGCGACTGCTGGTGCTGCAGCAGCAGCAGTCGGGGGAGTACCAGCGCGCGCTGGGCTTTGCGCCCGGGCGCGTAGGGGTGGTCGGTGCGGGTTACAACGACGACCTGTTTAATATGCGGGGGCGTGAGCCCGACCCCGGCCCGGTGTTGTTGTACGCCGGCAAACTGGCCGCGGCCAAGGGGCTGCCGCAGTTGCTCGACTCGGTAGAGTTGCTGGCCGCGCGTGTGCCGGGCCTGCTGCTGCACGTGGCCGGCGGCGGCCAGGGTGCTGAGGCCGATGCGCTGCGGCAGCGTATGAAAGAAATGTCGCCGCTGGTGAGTTTTCATGGTCGCCTTGATCAGGCCGAGCTGGCCGCGCTCATGCGGCGGGCGGCGGTGTTCGTGCTGCCGTCGTTCTACGAGGGGCTGCCCCTGGTGCTGGCCGAGGCGCTTGCCTGTGGCTGCCGCCTGGTCGCCACCGACCTGCCGGGCTTGCGCGAAGCCATGGCCGCAAGGCTGGGCGAGGCCCTGTCGCTGCTGCCGGCCCCGGCCATGAAGGCGGTCGACACGCCGCGCGAAGACGCCCTGCCGGCCTTCGTACGGGCGCTCACCGACACGCTGGAAGCGGGATTGGCCGCCGGCGCTCTCAAGCCCGAAACGCTGGCCGACAGCCTGGAGTCGTTCTCCTGGAAGGCAGTGTTTGAGCGGGTGCAGTCGGTCTGGATCGAAGCGAGCGAGGCGGCCGGGCGCTAGGTCTATGCAGCCGCTGCCTGGAGACCCCGTCGCCTACAGTACCGAGCCGTCTTTCTTGCCCTCGGCGATCTCATCCCAGTCCATGCCCAGTTCGAGCAGCACCTGCTCGGTGTGCTCGCCGTGTTCGGGCGCGCGCGTGAGCGTAGGCGGGGTTTCGTCGAACTGCACCGGGTTGGCCACCAGTCGCACCTGCCGGCCGTTGACCTCGATCTCGGGCAGGTAGCCGTTGGCCTCGGTCTGCGGGTCGGCCAGCACCTCGGGCGTGGTCTGGTAGGGTGCCCACGCGCCCTCGGCGTCGGCCAGGGCTTCGCGCCACTGGTCGAGGGTGCGCGAGGCAAAGATCGCGTCGAGTTCGGCCACGCAGGCTTCAGCGTTGTGGTAGCGCGACACTGCGTCTTTGAAACGCTCGTCGGTGATGAGGTCTTCGCGGTCCATGCGGCGGCAGAGGTCGGGCCACCAGCGGTCGGCCTGCAGGTAGTTGAACATGATCCAGCGGCCGTCTTTCGTTCCGTAAGTGCCTACAACGGGGTTGGGACTGCTGCCGTGGTCAAACGACGGCATGGCGCTGCCGGTGAGATCGGCAGCCACGAGGTCGGCGCCCAGCGACCACATGGCCGTGCCCATCAGCGACACGTCGACCACCGAGGGTTCGCCGCTGCGCTCGCGCTTGAGCAGGGCCGCGGCTATGCCACCGGCTATGGTCATGGCGCCGATCGAATCGCCCAGCGCTGCGCGCGGCATCACCGGATATTCCATCCAGTCTCGCGTTATGGCCTGGCCCACGCCGCCCCGGCTCCAGAAAGCCGTGCCGTCGTAGCCGGCCTTTTCGGCGTCTGGTCCGCGGACTCCTTGTCCGCTGCCACGCACGTAGATGATGTCGGGGTTGACCGCGCGTATGTCGGCCAGGTCAATGGCCAGCTTGCGGCGCGCTGGGGTGAGGAAGTTGGTGAGAAACACGTCGCTGCTTTTGGCCAGGCGGTAGAGTATCTCGCGGCCGCGCTCGGTGGCGAGGTCGAGTCCGACGCTGCGCTTGCCGCGGTTGGACTGCTCCATCATGAAGTTAACGCCGCTGGTGTCGCCCGGTATCAGGCCCGAGGCCACAAGCCCGCGCTGCCCGTCGCCGCTCACCGGGTGCTCGATCTTGATGACGTCCGCGCCCCAGTCGGCCAGCACGGCGCCGGCGGCGGGCACGAACCACCACTGGGCTACTTCGAGCACGCGTATACCCTTGAGATGATCCTGCATGTGCCCGGTGTACTACTCTGCCAGCCGCTGAGCAAGGCTGCTGGCAGCTGGCAACAGGGCCGCGTCGCCGCCAGGCAGCGCCTACTGCTATTCGTCGTCCAGGTAGCCCAGCGCCCGCAGGGCCTCGCGCTGGCGGTCGCTCAGGGGCAGTGGGGCGCTGTCGTGCGAGCCGCCGCCGGCCTGTTCGCCGGCGGTGGCCACCAGGGCCTCGCGCAGTTTGCTCGATTCGTCGAGCCGTCGCTGCATCCGATCGCGCAGCAGCAGGGTCAGTGCGCCTTGTCCGCGTGCGACGTCGTGCTGCTCCAGCGGGTCGGCCGCCAGGTTGTAAAGGCTTGTCCGGCCGCTGCGGCGGTCGACAATGAGTTTCCACGGGGGAGTACGCAGTGCTCTGAGCGGTCGGTAGCCCCAGGCGGCCACGGCGTCGAGCCTGGGATCGGCGCCGCCGCGCGCGAGCGCCAGCAGCGAGTGGCCCTGCAAGAGTCCGGAGGGCTCCAGGCCCATGAGTTCGAGCAGGCTTGGCAGCACGTCCACCAGGCGCACCTGGGCGGTCACCCGCACGCCCTCCTTCAGCCTTCCCGGTGCTCGCACGATCAGCGGCACGTGCAACTGGTCGTCGAACAGGGTCAGGCCGTGGCGCCGGTCGAGCGCCCCGTGCTCGCCGAAGGCTTCGCCGTGATCGGAGGTGAGTAACACGATGGTGTTGTCGTCCAGGCCGGCCGCGGTCAGCGAATCAAGTACCCGGCCCACGGCCGAATCAACGTAGTGTATCTCGCCGTCGTAAAGCGGCAGCTCGCGTCTCACCTCGGGGTAGGGGCTGTCGTAGTCCGCCGCCGCGAACAGTCGCGCGTGTTCGGCGGGGGGCGTGTAGGGCTCGTGCGGGTCGAGGTAGTGCAGGTAGAGAAAGAACGGTGAGCGGGCACGGCCACGCTCGGCCAGCCAGGCCCGGGCCTTGTCGGTGACGTCGCGGGTGGTTGTGTCCTCCCACTCAAAGCTGCTCCAGTCGGCGCGGGCCTGCATGTCGTGGGTGAGATCGGGAAACACGCTGGCGAATTCGTCGTAGCCCTGGGCGAAGCCGAACAGCGAATCCACCTGTATGTTGGCCACCACGGCCGCCGTGTCGTAGCCGGCCGCCGCCAGGCGCTCGGCCAGTGTCACGGCGCCCGCGGGCAGCACGTCGCAGCCTTCGCGTGGCAGGTTGTGGCTGGCGCAGGTAAGCCCGAGAGTTTCGGGTAGCAGCCCGGTCAACAGGGTTGCGGCCGATGGCCTGGTCCAGGGTGCGGGCGCGATGGCCTCCTCAAAGAGTACGCCTTGCTCGGCCAGCGCGTCGATTGCCGGGCTGGTCGCAAGGGGGTAGCCGTAGCCCCCGAGGTGGTCGGCGCGCAGGGTGTCGACCACGATCAGCAACAGGTTCGGCTGAGCGGGTTCCGACCGCGTGCAGCCAGCGGTTGAGAGCGCGACCAGTAACAACGCCAGGCAGGGTGCCGCAAAGAATTCAGGCCTTCCCATCCCCAACAGGTGTTACCCGGCGGCGCGGTGGGAGCAAGAACGGGTCGGGCGACGGCGCAACTGGGGGGGGCTTGAGCGCGAAACTAACGCGCTGGCGGGCTGGGAGGCAATTTTTACCCACATGGGGGCTAAACTGGACAGGGGAACCCCGGTTATAGTGTCCCTTATGTTCTCGCAGGTCCGGGGAGGGGACCGGGTGCGCGCCTTCTTGTGTGTACTCGGGGTGTCGTTGTGCGTTCCTGGCGTGGCGAAGGCGCAGGTCCTGCCCTGGCCGGGAGACGCCGGTATCGAGATAGGCGCCGTGGGCGCTGTGGGCGGCCTGTCGGCTGATTACGAGCCCAGCGGCGCGGTGTGGCACACGCGCCTGAACGCATTGTTCGTGGTCGGGGATGGCGGTGATCTGAGCCGTCTCGACGGCAACGGTGGCAACGTGACCACCTGGTCGCCCGGTGGCGACCTCGAGGCAGTTACCGTGGCCGATCCGGCGAGTGATCTGCTTTATATCGGCCGCGAAAACCCCGACGCCATACTCGAGTTTGATCTCGCCACGGGCACGCTCACGGGCAACCAGTGGGACCTGACCCCGTGGATGACGGGCGCCGCCAACCAGGGCCTGGAGGCACTCACCTGGGTCGAAGGCCTGTTCTACGCGGGCCACCAGGGCGAGGGCAACGTGTACGTGTTCGAGCTGTCGGCCGGCGGTGTGGTCCAGCTGGTAAGCCTTTTTCCGGCACCCGGCGGCAGGACCGATCTGGCGGGCATGCACTACGACGCCGACACCCAGATTCTTTACGGCATACACGACGGTGATAACGTGCTGGTTGAAATGGAGCGGCACGGGGCCCTGCTGCGCGAAACCTTTCTGCCCGGCAACACCCAGGAAGGCATTGCCCTGTTACCCGACTGCGCGACCGGCCTGTCGACCGTATTTATCAGTGAGGACGCCGGTGCGGTGGTTCGCTACGAGGGGTTCCCGGTCACCTGTGTTGACCCGGCGGTGACGCTCTCGCCTTGCGGTGACGTAAACGGAGATCTGACCATCAATGTTGTCGACGCGATGCTGGCCGCCCAGTTACAGGTGGGCCTGCGTGTCTGCCAGTCGTTGTCGCGCTTCGATCTCTGCGACATCACGCCGGCGCCCGGCGATGGCCTGTGCAACGTGGTCGACGCCATGCGAATGGCCCAGTGCAGTGTCGGCCTGGTTTCCTGTAACTTTACCTGCGCGGTACTTGGCTGTCCCTGAACGTCCAGCGTCCCAGCGCCGGTGCTGCCCACCCGTACTGTCCGAGTGCTCTTCCCTACTTGCGCAGGCGGGCCCAGGCGTCGCGCAGGGTGACCGTGCGGTTGAACACCGGCAGGTCTGCCGTGGAGTCGGGGTCGAGGCAGAAGTAACCCTTGCGCTCGAACTGGCAGGTCACGCCGGCTTTGAGGTCGGCGGCCGATGGTTCCAATCGGCTTTGGCTGAGTTCCAGCAGCGAGTCGGGGTTGATGGCGTCGCCAATGTTGTTGCCGTCTTTGCCGCTGTCAGCGACTTCAGCCAACGGGTTTTCGGCCGTGAACAGCCGGTCGTACAGGCGCACTCGGGCCGGCACCGACTGCTCGGCTGACACCCAGTGCAGGGTGGCCTTCACCTTGCGGCCATCGGGCGAATCGCCGCCCCTGGTAGCCGGGTCGTAGCTGCACAGCAACTCGATGACCTCGCCCTCGTCGTTCTTGACGACCTCGTTGCAAGTAACAAAGTAGGCGTAGCGAAGGCGTACTTCGCGGCCGGGCGAGAGGCGAAAAAACTTGCGCGGCGGGTCTTCCATGAAGTCCTCGCGTTCGACGTAGAGGCTGCCGCTGAAGGGCACCTTGCGCGTACCGGCCGACTCGTCCTCGGGGTTGTTGATGGCCGTGAGTTGCTCGACCTTACCCTCGGGCCAGTTGGTGATAGTGAGCTTCAAGGGGTCGAGCACGCCCATCAGTCGAGTAGCGCTGCTGTTGAGCTCCTGCCGCAGCTCGTGCTCGAGTTGCTCGTACTGCACCGTGTTGTCGCTGCGGGTCACTCCAACGCCGAGGCAGAAGTTACGTATGGCCGCCGGCGGGTAGCCGCGCCTGCGCATGCCCGAAAGCGTGGGCATGCGAGGGTCGTCCCAGCCCGACACCTTGCCCTCTTCTACCAAGCCGCGCAGCACGCGCTTGCTCATCACGGTGTGGGTCAGGTTGAGGCGCGCAAACTCGATCTGCTGCGGGTGACACTCGCTGTCAAGAGCGTCGAGCACCCAGTCGTACAGCGCCTTGTTGTCGGCAAATTCGAGCGTGCACAGCGAGTGGGTGATGCCTTCAAAGGAGTCGCTCAGGCAGTGGGCGAGGTCGTACATGGGGTACACGCACCAGTCGTCGCCGGTGCGGTGGTGGGTGGCGCGCTGTATTCGGTAGAGCACCGGGTCGCGCATGACGATGCGCGGGCTGGCCATGTCGATGCGTGCTCGGAGAGTGTGGCTGCCCGCTTCGAATTCGCCTGCACGCATGCGTCGGAAAAGGTCGAGGCTTTCTTCGGCCGAGCGCTCGCGCCAGGGACTGTCACTACCCGGACGGGTGAGCGTGCCGCGCTGCTCTCTTACCTGCTCGGCCGACAGCTCGCACACGTAGGCTCGGCCTCGGCGCACGAGCTCCTCGGCGCAGTCGTACAGGCGCTGGTAGTAGTCCGAGGCAAAGTACAGGTGTTGGCCCCAGTCGAAGCCCAGCCAGGCGATGTCGGCCTTGATGGAATCAACGTACTCCGTGTCTTCGGCACTCGGGTTGGTGTCGTCGAATCTGAGATGGCAACGGCCACCGAACTCGCCGGCCACGCCGAAATTGAGGCAGATGGATTTCGCGTGGCCGATGTGGAGATAGCCGTTTGGTTCGGGCGGAAAACGCGTGACGATTTCGTCGTGCCTGCCTTCGGCGAGATCCTTGTCTATGAGCTTGCGGACAAAGTCGCGCGGCTTATCGGCCTTGTCTTCGCTGCTACCCATCGGCCCATTAAAGGGGGATACGTTCCTATTAGCAAAAAAGTAAGGGGGAGGTCTTTGAGCCTCGCTGCCTTTGCGTCCGGCGCTCGCCTATCCCGCTTGGAGGGTGCCGAGGATCTTGAGGGCGTGCTGTTCGTAGTAGACAGCACCGCAGCCACGAAAGCGCCCTGCGGCCATCTCCAGCAGTTCGCTCGCCGAGCGCGTGCCCCCGGTTTTGATTCTCAACTGGGCCAGGGCCACGGCAGTGTGGGACGCTACTATCGGCGCGCGCATGCTCGAGGCTGACTCCAGGGCGCGTTGCAGGTAGCTCTCGGCCGCTTCGAAGTCGCCGGTCGTTGTTGCCATCCGTCCCAGCCTGAGCGTCACCGGCCCGGTGTAGTCTACGCCCACCCCCGTGCAGACGTGGCTGTCGGCCCAGGGCTCCAGGATGGCGGCGATCCTGCGGGCTCCATCGACGTCTTCGAGCGCCGTGGCGAGGTCGGCCATTGCTGCGATGGAAGCCAGCCAAACCATGTCCACGGGCATCTCGCTTATCCCGTCCATCAGCTCGCGGTAGTAGGGCTCGGCCTCCGCGGCGCGGTCGAGTTCAACGAGCAAGAGCGCGAGGCTGGATTTGACGGGGGCCAGCTCGGGCCTGGTTGCCAGGATATCGCGCAGTGGTTGTTCGAGCTCGGCTTGTTGCCCCCGGCAGCGCCAGGTGCTGAACACGTGCACCTGGTACTTGAGCGTGGCCGTCGAGGCATCCACTTTCAGGCCGTACTCCAGCTCAGACTCGGCCCAACGCAGGGCCTGCTCGAGGTCACCGTCGAGCGCCGCGCGCAGGGCCCGGGAACTGTCGGCACGCCAGCGCGCCCAGGGCTGACCGGTCCTTCGCGCCAGCTCCTCAATGGTTTCCATCTCGGCTTCGGCTTTCTCGCGGTCGCCCATCTCCACTAAAACGCCGCCGCGGGCCGTGCGGCCAACTACTTCCATCATCCAGTCTTCTCTCCGCGTCGCGAGAAGGATGAGCCGCTCGGCGGTGTCCAGTCGCGCGGAGGAGTTGGCCGGACCCCACAACACCCACAGCCTCGAAGCCAGTGCCTGCACGAGCACCTCGGTGTTTCCCAGTGCCTCGGCTTCGGCCACAGCGGTTTCGCTCAGCTTCCCGGCTTCGGGGTCGCTGGCGGCACCCAGCATCATGGCCAATCGCGATATCACCGTAACCCTGATTTTTGACGAGCCTTGATCCAGTGCTTCGAGTGCTTCGCGCAGCATGGCAACGGCCAGCGGGTTGCCACCCGAGGGTGCTTGCCAGGAGGCGGTGTAGCCGTAGCCCAGGGACGCGCGGGCGAGCGAGAGGGTGTCGCCGTTATCGCGTGCGGTGGCCGCCGCCTCGACAAAAAGCGCGTCGGCTTTTTTCGATTCGCCCATGAGGCGATAGCATTCGGCCAGGGCCAGTCCGTATAAAAGGTTGGCCCGATCGTCGGCGTCGATGGCAGACTGCAGATAGGCTACCGCGTTTTCGTAGGCAGTCGACGCCATGGCTTCGCGCGCCGCCTGCTCCAGGCTCCACACGAGCTTGTCTCGGTCAGCCAGGCTACCGCTATCCTGGAACTGGCCCGCGATTGCGGCGGCGCTGACAGGCTCGCCGGCGGTAGCGCGCTCGTAAAGAGTGGTCGCCACGGCCAGGTGTATCTTGCGGCGGAACTTCTTGTCTATGTCGTCGTAGAATGCGTCGCGCATTATCGCGTGGGAGAAACTCCAGTTCGGCGACTCCGCTTCGTCGGGCACGATAAGGTCGGCCTCGTTGGCCTTGGCGAGAGCCTCGGCCACCAATACGGGGGCATCGCTGCCCTTCAGCAGCCCCGAGTCCTTGCAGGCCGAGACCAGTATTTCGCGGTTAAACCCCTGGCCAATTACAGCGGCGGTCCTGAGTATCTCGCGATGCAGTTCGTCGCCCCCTCCCATGCGCGACACCAGTACGCGCCGCAGGCTCACCGGGGTCTGGAGGTTCAGGGAGGCCAGGCGATCAACCCTCTGCGCCTGGCCAGATCCGGGCTTGAGCAGTTCGGTAATATAGAGGGGATTGCCGCCGGTGTAGCGGTCGAGCAGTTCCACCTCGGCCGGCTCGGCGTGCCGCCCGGTCAGCGATGAGACCAGTAAGCCGATTTCCTGGTTGCTCAGGCCCCCCAACTGGAGATCCACCAGCGGGTTGGGAAGTACGACCCGCCATGGGCTGCCCTCGCTGCGCTCCCGGCCTACCAGCAGCACCATCAGCTGGCCGGGGATCTGTGAGCGCAGCAGGTGCCGCAGCAGGTAGCCCGATGCGGGGTCGGTTCCGTGGGCATCGTCGATGACCATGAGCAGGGGGGAGTGTTGCAGCAGGTCGGTGAGCAGCGAGGTCACGGCTTCAAACAGGGCCAGGCGGGCATCGACCGTGGTGGCGGGGGTAGAGCGGGAGGGGGGGGCCTTATCCGGTTCGCCTGTCCAGCCAGGGGCGATGCGCTCGATCAGCGAGCCGGGCCCACGGTGTTTCGCGGCCAGGTTCTCGAGCCCGGGCGGGAGCGAAGAAAGCAGGCGACTCCATACGAGAAAAGGCGGCCCGTTCTGACCTTCCCAGCAGCAGGCGCGCCAGACCATTGCGCCGCGGTCGTTGGCGCCATCGGCAAAGCGCGCCGCGAGCGAGGTCTTGCCCATACCCGCGGGGCCGACCAGGTAGCCCACGCTGGCGCCGGTGTTATCGGCCAGGGCTTCGTCGAGTTGCGACAGCTCCCTGCTGCGGCCCACGAAGGTCGTGCCGTTGCCAGCCGGAGCGGCTGGCGATTGTTTGCTGTTGTCGGCCACTGGTCAGAGCTCTTCCCGGGGTTGTACCGCCGAGGCAGGGCTGTTGGTAGTAACTACCGGCGCTGGCAGGAAACTGGCGCTCACTGTCCCGCGATCAGTTGCACCGACACGCGGCGCAGTTGCCTCGGGCCGTCCAGTTCCACCAGCATCAGGGCCTGCCAGGTGCCGAGCAGCAGCTCGCCGTCTACGACCGGCACGGTTTCGGATGGGCCCAGCATCGAGGCGAGGATGTGAGACTGGGCGTTGTTGTCTACGCGGTCGTGCAGCCAGTTGTCGTGCTCGGGCACGGCGGTGTCGAGTGCGCGCAACAGGTCGACGCCGATGTTGGGGTCGTCGTTTTCGTTGACGATGACGGCCGCCGTGGCGCCCAGCACCATCACGTGGCACAGCCCGTCGGTTACCCCGCTGTCGCGCACCGCCTGCCGCACCGCGCCGGTGAGGTCGAGGCATTCCTTGTGGGCGTTAGTCGAGATGTTGAGTACGACTGCGGGCATGGGCTACCAGTCTGCGCCGGTTGGCGCCCGGGTCCAAGCGGCGTCTGTCAGTCCCCTGTTTCGCCGGTGGCTACGCGCAGAGCCCAGCGGTAGTCGGGTTTGCCGCTGGGCGCCCGCTCCACGGTGTCCACCAGGTGCAGTTCGCGCGGCAGCTTGTAGCCGGCGATGCGGGTGCGACAGTGCTCCTGCAGCGACTCGAGGGTGAGCTCACGATTTTCGCGGGCTTGGACGACCGCGGCCACGCGGTTGCCCCAGCGTTCATCGGGTACGCCCACCACCACGCAGTCAAAAGCGTCGGGGTGCGCCTTGATCGCCGCCTCGACTTCCTCGGGGTAGATTTTTTCGCCACCCGAGTTGATCGACACCGAACCTCTACCGAGCAGCGTGATGGTTCCGTCTTCTTCGAGCGTGGCCCAGTCGCCGGGCATTGAGTAACGCCGGCCGTCGGCGCCGGTGATGAAGGTCTCGGCCGACTTGGCCGGGTCCTTGTAGTACCCCATCGGGATGTCGCCGCTGCGCGCTACCTTGCCGACCTCTCCCGAACCCGCCGTCACCGGCTCGAGCGTTTCGGGGTTGAGCACGGTCGCGTCGCGGCCGGCCTGCACGGTGGGGCCGCCGCCCTTCATGGCGGTATTGCCCTTGGTGATCATGGCCATGCCGTTGTTACCTGATTCGGACGAGCCGATGCTGTCTATGATTATGAGGTCAGGAAAGCGTTCGAAGAACGCGTCCTTCACCGTGGGCGAAAACACCGCGGCGGTGCTCACCAGCACGAACAGCGACGAACTGTCGTGGCGGGCGACCTCGGGCTGCTCGAGCGCTTCGACCAGCGGGCGGCCCATGGCGTCGCCGGTGATCATGATGGTGTCCACCTTCTGCTCGGCCACCAGTCGCCAGACCTCGGCCGGGTCGAAGCGTGCCATCAGCACCACCTTGCGGCCCAGGAAGGACCCCCCCATGACCGACCATTGCGTGGCCCCGTGCATGAGCGGCGCGATGGGCAGTTGCACCGAGCGGCCGGCGTCGGCCTGGGCGCGCTTGACCATGTCGCCCGGGTGGGTGGCGCGTACGCCGGTCTGTGGATCGTTGCCGCCGCCCAGTGCGAAGAACACGTCCTCGTGTCGCCACACCACGCCCTTGGGCATTCCCGTGGTGCCGCCGGTGTAAAGAATATAGTGATCGTCGGCCGACCTCGGGCCGAAGTCGCGTTCGGGCGAACCGCTGAGCATGGCGGCTTCGTAGTCCACCGGGGGAGGCGACAGCAGCGCGGTGTCGGCGTCGGAGCCGTCGTCGACAACGACCGTGAATCGCAGGTCGGGCAGCGAGTCGATTACGGCCGCTACCCTGGGCGCAAACTCGCGCGCGAACACAAGTCCCACGAGATCGGCGTTCTTGAACAGGTAGGCCAGCTCGTCTTCGACGTAGCGGTAGTTGATGTTGATCCACACCGCGCGGGCCTTGAACACCGCCCACAGGGTTTCGACCCACTCCAACGAGTTGTAGGCGTATATGCCCACGTGGTCGCCGGGCTTTACTCCCTGCTCGATGAGGAAGTGCGCCAGGCGGTTAGCCCGCTTCTCCATCTCGGCGTAGCTGCAACTGCGGCCGTCTACCTGCAGGTAGTCGCTGTCGCCGAAGTGGTCGACTGTGTTCTCAAAAAGATCGGCCAGGTTGAATTCCACGGCTCGTGCTCCCTCGGCGCTCGGCGCCGATCAGTAAATTACCTTTTCTTCGACCAGCCGGGAGTACTCGGCCTCGTCCATGCCCAGGGTATCGACAAACACGCGGTGGTTGTCCTGTCCCATTGCCGGACCCGGCTTGACCACAACCTGGCTGCTGCCCATTTTTACATAACTGCCGTAAATGGTTTCGTTGAAGCCCAGCGGATGGGTGACCTCGATGAAGGTTTCGCGCGCTTTCCAGTGTGGGTCGGTGAGCAGGTCGCCCACGTTGAGCACCGGGGTGGCGGCTACTCCAGCCGCCTGCAGGCGCTCTACGAGCTCGCGGTCGCCGAAGCCGGCCGTCCACGCACCCAGCTGCTCGTGCAGCCTGTCTATATCTTCCAAGCGTCCCGAGCTGCTCTCGTATCGTTCTTCGGCGGCCCAGCCGGGGTCGTCCATAGCCCCGGTGAGTGCGCGCCACTCGAGGTCGTTGCTTACGGCGATGGCTATCCAGCGGTCTTCGCCGGAGCAGGGAAACACCCCGTGCGGTGCGGCTGCAGCCGTCGGGTGGCGGTTGCCCAGCGGGCCGGCCACGCGGCCGTTGAGCTCAAAGTCCATGTAAGCGGGGCCCACCAACTGCATGGCGGCTTCCTGCTGCGAGTAGTCAACGTGTTGCCCCTCGCCGCTGCTGCGCCGCCAGGCGAGCGCGGTCAGTATGGCGTAGGCGCCCAGTATGCCGTTCATGGGGTCGCAGAAGGCGTTCTCCATGGGCACCGGCGGACCATCGGCGTAGCCGTTGAGACTGTCCAGCCCGGTGAGGCTCGACAGGCTCATGCCGTAGGTGCGCACGTCCTTTAGCGGGCCGTACTGCCCGGCGGCGGGCATCGAGAACAGGATCACGTCTTCACGCACGCGCTTGAGTTCGTCGTAACCCAGCCCGAGGCGTTGCATGACGCCGGGGCCGAAGTTTTCGATCACCACGTCACAGGTGGCCACCAGCTCGCGCGCCAGCTCCAGACCGCGCTCCTGCTTGAGGTCGAGTGTAACGCTGCCGTTGCCGGCCCAGCAGGCATGGTTTGAAAGACTGCGATCGGGGCTGGCCTCGCCATTGGCAAAAGGCGGCAGCGTGCGAGTGAGGTCAACGCGGGTGTGCGACTCGACCTTTATGACATCGGCACCCAGGAAGGCCAGGGTCTGCCCGGTCACCGGCCCCGCCCACACCCAGCCGAAGTTGGCCACGCGCAGCCCTTCGAGCGGCAGGCTGCCCGAGGGAGTCGCGGCGTCCGGAGTAGATGTGCCTGGAGTCGTGGCACGGGGAGCGGCGGCTGCCAGGATTTCGTCGTGGTGCTCACCGAGCAGCGGCGCCGCGGTCACGGCGCCACCGGGGCAGGCCGGCAGCTTGAAGGGCGGCCCCAGCGTGGTCACGCGTCCGAGTTCGGCGTGCTCGAGTTCGACCATGAAGCCGCGCTCGCGCAGGTGCTCGTGGCGGGCGGCCTCGGCCACCGTGAACACGGCCGTAACCGGCGCGCCCACGGCCTGGCAGCGGTCCATCAACTCGAACTTGCCCTGCTGGAGGGTCCACTCTTCGAGCATGGAGTAGATGAGGTCAGAGTTCTGCGCCCTGGTGAACATGTCCTGGAACATTTCGAGCTGCGCCCAGTCGGGGTTGCCCATGACCTCGACCAGCCCGTTCCACTGCGCGGCCTCCAGCGCCAGCACCCAGGCGTGACCGTCCTTGCAGGGCATGATCGTGGCGGGCGCGGCCAGCGACATGCCCACGCCGGTTCTCAAGTCGAAGACGCCGTCCTGTGCCAGCGCGCCTATGTTCTGGCCGCCGGTGAAGGTGGCCGCGATCGCCTCGGCCGAAGACACGTCGAGCTGCTGTCCACTACCCACCTTGTCGCGTCCCAGGGTGGCGGCCAGTCCCCAGGCCGCGCCCGTAATGGCCCCGTAGAAGTCGGCGGCAAAGGTTCCGATCTCGAGCGGGGCCTGGTCAGGCTTTCCACAGTAACGACTGCCCGCGCCCGTCATGTGCCAGGCGTTGAGGTCGACGGCCTTCCACTCGGCGGCCGGCCCGGTCTGCCCCAGCGGGGTGATCGAGACCACGACCAGTTGAGGGTTTACGGCCGCGAGGGCCGCGTAGTCGATGCCGAGCTCGCGTTTCTTCGCGGGCGACTGGTTCTCGACGAGCATGTCGGCCGTGCGCAACAGGTCGAAGAAGAGTTCGCGACCTTCGCTGCTGTCGAGGTCGAGCACGACGCTGCGCTTGTTGCTGTTCAGAAAAAAGAACAATCCGCTTTTCTCGGGGTGGGCTTCGTCGCCCGGAAAAGGCCCCAGCGCACGGGCCGGGTCGCCACCGGGGGGCTCCACCTTTACGACGTCGGCGCCGTAGTCGGCCAGCAGCTTGGCGCAGAAGGGCGCAGAGACGCCTTCGCCAAGCTCGATCACGCGAATTTCTGAAAGGGCTCCCTTGCTCATCGTGAGTTGTACATCGGCGCCCAGCGGGCGCCGTGAGCCGCGAATATAGGGGGTATACAGCATGCTGTCCAGCAGAATAGAACTTGTTCTATTCCAGTTACCCGGCTAGGTTCCCCGGTGTCGGGGCGTCCGTTGGCGACCCCGCAAGAGAGAGTTTTCAGACATGTCAAAGAACCCCCTGCACACGAAATTATGCGATATGCTCGAGATCGAGTTTCCGGTGATGGCCTTCACCCACTGCAAGGACGTGGTGGTGGCGGTTGTCAACGCGGGTGGTTTTGCCTGCCTGGGCGAGGCTATGCATCCGCCCGACCGCATCAGCCAGGACATTAACTGGATACGCGAGCGCGTGGGCGGCAAGCCCTTCGGCGTTGACCTCGTGCTGCCGTCGTCGGCGCCGCCGGCGGGGACGGTCGACAAGCTGCAAGAGGGGATTCCCGACGACTACTGGGCCTACGCCCGCACGATTCTTGATAAGTACGACGTTCCTCCGCCCAAGGCCGAGCAGGATCTGCACACCTGGGGTGGGCTCAACCAGGAAATCGCCCGCGAACAGATGGACGTGGTACTGGAAGAAAAAGCACCGGTGTTCTGCTCGGGGCTGGGAAGCCCGCACTTCATGGTCGAGGCGGCGCACGAGCGTGGCATGAAGGTCATGGGGCTGGTGGGCAAGAAACGCCAGGCGGTACGCGAGTTGGAAGCCGGGGTCGACGTTATCATCGCCCAGGGCTACGACGCGGCCGGCCACACCGGGCCCATAGGCACCTTCTCGGTTGTTCCCGAGGTTGTGTCGGTGGCAGGCGACACGCCGGTGGTCGCTGCCGGCGGCATCTCGACGGGCCAGCACCTGGCCGCGGCACTTTGCCTGGGCGCTGCCGGTGTGTGGACAGGGTCAATGTGGTTGTGCTCGCGCGAGTCGGACACCGACATGGTAATGAAAGAAAAACTCCTGGCCGCCGACGCCGACAGTACGGTTTACTCCAGCAGCATTTCGGGATTCTCGATGCGCGTGACGCGTTGCCCCTGGACCGACGAGTGGGCCAAGGCCGACGCGCCCAGGCCGCTGCACTCTCCCTACCAGATGCTGCTCAGCTCGGAGTACATACAGGGTGCCAACGACCACCGCCGCGGCGATCTCATGACCGAGGCAGCCGGCCAGGGCATAGGCTTCGTGACCGAGATGAAACCGGCGCGGCAGATGATGTTCGACATGGTCGAAGAGGCGCTCGAAACCTTTGAGAACCTCACAGGCGTAATGCCCGGGTAAGCGTGGCCGATCCAAGCAACGAGATCCCCGGCCGCAGGGGCCTGGAGCCATCGGCCGTCGACCGACGCGCCGAGTGCGAGGGCGGCGGGCCACTGCCGGGCACGCGCTGGGCTGCGCGCATGGAGTTCACCGGTCGCCTGACGGGCGAGTACGTGGACCACGGTGACCCGCCGTGGCGCTGGTACCTGATGGTCGATCTCGAGAAGAAGCCCGACCAGTGGGAGTGGAAAAGCGCGTGGTGCGAGTCGTCGAGTCTCTACTACGACGACGACAGCGGACCGCCTGGCGCGCTGCCCGGCAGGGCGCTGTCGCCCGGTGCAAAAATATCATCGGGCGAGGGCAAGGATTAGCGACATGAGAGTTGTAGTGTGTGCAAGGGAGGTGCTCGACCCCGACGCGGTGAGCAACTACGTGCTCGAGGGCAAGCTCGAGATCGGCGAGGACGGACGCAGCGTGGTCAACGCGAGCATCCCCCGTCTCATGAACGCTTACGACGAGCAGGCACTCGAAGCGGCGCTGCGACTCAAGGACAACGACGAGTCGGTGACGGTGGACGTCGTGAGCCTCGGTAGCGATTCGGCCGACATACTCAAGCACGCCGCCGCCATGGGCGCGGATCTCGCTGCCGATCCCGCCGATCTCGATTGCTCGGCCATAGGCCGACTGCTCGGCGCGTGGGTGGGCAGCAGCGGCGGGGCCCAGCTGGTTCTCTGTGGTCGCCAGGCCTCCGACGATGACCAGGGCGTGGTTCCGGCCGTGTTGGCCGAGGCGCTGTCGTTACCGCTGGTCACCATAGCCCGCGACGTGGCCGTGGCCGGCGACGGCTGGCGGGTGATACGCGCGACCCCCGACGGCGACGAGACCGTGCAGGTGGACGGTGGCGCGGTGGTCACCATATCCAACGAACTCGGCGACCCGCGGTACCCCACGATGTCAAACAAGATGAAAGCACGCCGGCGCACGGCCGAAACCGTGGAGCCCTCTTCGCTGGGACTGTCGGCCGATGAGCTGGCCCCCCGTGTCGTGATGACCAGCACTTCGGTGCCCGAGCTGCACGGCCAGTGCGAGTTCATAGAGGGTGGCAGTGTCGACGAGCAGGCCGCGGCCCTGGTCGCGCGCCTGCGCCAGGACGAGGCCATTGCCGGGGGGAGCGCCTGATGGCTTCGCGCGACGTAGTGCTGTTGAGCATCGACAGCGGCCGCGACGGGCTGCCGTCAAACGCGCTGCGGCTCGCCGCCATGGGCCGGCGATTGGCCGACCAACGCGGTGGGCAACTGCGCTGGCTGGTGCTGGGAGATCTTCCCGCGCAACTGGCGACGCTGGCGGGCAGCTACGGTGTCACCGCTGTTGACCACGCCGACGATGACTCGCTCGGTGGCTGGGCCGGTGATGCGCAGGTGAACGCGGCGGCCGACTATCTTGGCGACCGCCAGGGCGCGCTGCTTATCGTGGCCCAGACCTTTGACTCGCGCTGTATCGTGCCGCGCATCGCCGCGCGCCTGGGCTGCGGCGTGGTGATGAACGTGGTCGACCTGAACTCCGACGACGACGGCCTCTCGCTCACGGCCGCTGCTTATGGCGGTGACACGCGCTCGGGCTATCGTTTTGAAGGCGACTCCACCGCGGTGGTGGCGCTGGGCGACAACGTTGCCGACGCCGGGCCGGCCGGCTCGCAAGGAGAGGCGCCGCTGGAGACCGTTTCGCTTGATTGTGGCGAGCCCGAGAGGGTGAGCGTGGTGGAGCGCGCGGTCACCGAGGGCCCGCGTCTCGAAGACGCCGAGGTCATAGTGGCCGGAGGTCGTGGACTGCAGGACGCCGCCAACCTGGGGCTGGTAGAAGAGCTGGCCACTGCCCTGGGCGGCGTGGTGGGCGCGTCGAGGCCCATAGTGGACGACGGTTGGATAGACCGTTCGCAGCAGGTGGGGCTTACAGGAAGCATCACCAGGCCGCGCCTTTACATAGCCGCCGGTATTTCGGGCGCCAGCCAGCATATGGTCGGCTGCACTTCGGCCAAGACCCTGGTGGCCATTAACATAGACCCCGACGCGGCGGTGTTTCGCCAGTGCCGGTACGGGCTGGTGGGCGATTGCCTCGAGTTGTTGCCTGCCATCACCCGCGCGATCAAAGAAAGCTGAACCCCGGGAGGATTGACCATTGCCCCAAGCCACTCCAGTCGTAGAAGGATTGTTCATCGACACGGCCAACGGCCCGCGTCTTACCGGCTCGCGCTGCGCGGGCTGCGACATGCCCTACCTGCCCGTCTCGGCGCAGTGTCACAACCCTGACTGCGACGCGCCCGACCTGCAGCCGGCCGAGTTCGGTCCCTGGGGAGTCATCTGGAGTCTCGCGCGGCAGGACTACCCGCCGCCCGCGCCGGTCAAGTTCGATGAACCGTACCAGCCCTACGCCATGGCGGTGGTCGATCTCGACGACGGCCTGCGCGTGCTCGGCCGCGTGGCCACCGACGATCCCGAGTCGGTGGACGTGGGCCAGAGGGTAGAGTTGATCATAGACACGCTGGCCCACGACGAGGACGGCAAGGAACTCAGTACCTGGAAATTCAGGGTGGTAGAGCAGGGGGCGGGCGCTTGAGAGACGTAGCGGTAATCGGCCTGGGGATGCACCCCTGGGGTAAGTTCAAGGACAAGTCGGTCGGGGATCTCTGCCGGGTGGCGGTAGACCAGGCGCTGGCCGACGCGGGCGTGGCGTGGCGCGAGATCGAGGCCGTGGCTGCGGCCAGCTCGCGATTTTCAGGTGGCCGCGGCTGGGGCCTGAACGGCAACGACGTAGTCGACGATCTCGGCAACACCGGCGTGCCGGTCTACAACCTGTCGGCGGGCTGCGCCGCGGGCGGCAACGCGTTCAACGTGGGTTGGTCGATGGTGGCCAGCGGCATACACGACGTGATGCTGGTGGTGGGTGGCGAAAAAATGCCCAAGGGCTTTATCCAGACCTCGGGCGTCGAGGAGGTCACCGACCCCGAGTACTTGCGCCAGGTCTGCGTGGGAATGCCGGGCCCGGCCTTCTGGGGCGCCATGTGTAGGCGCCGCATGGCCAAGCACGGCACCACCGAGGAGCAGTTGGCCAGGATAGCCGTCAAGGCCCACGCCAACTCGGTTCACAACGAGTGGGCGCGCTTTCGCAAGGAGTTCACCCTGGAGCAGGTGCTGGGCTCGGCCATGGTGAGTTACCCGCTGCGGCTTTTCGAAATCTGCCCGGTGAGCGACGGTGCGGCTGCCGTGGTGATCTGCTCGGCCGATATCGCTCGCGCCAACAGCCGACGCCCGGTATGGGTGGCGGGCAGCGCAGTGGCGACCGCCCGCTTCGACGACGGTATTCCGCGTGGCCTGGCCGGCCCGGTGCCGGCGCACGGCGAGGCCTACCACAGCGAAGCCGCGCTGGCGGTCGAAAAAGCCATGGCCATGGCAGGTGTGAAACCAGCCGAGGTGGATTTCATGGAGCTGCAAGACAACACGGTCTTCTACGAGCTCAGTTTTCCCGAGGAGTGGGGCTTTTGTAAACCCGGCGAGGCCGAGGGGTTGATGGAGGCTGGCGAGACCACCCCCACCGGCAGCATGCCGATCAATCCCAGTGGCGGCTTCCAGAGTTTTGGTGAGGCCACCACTGCGCAGGGTATATGGCAGGTCTGCGAGTTGGTGACCCAGTTGCGCGGGGACGGCGGTGGCCGCCAGGTGCCGGGGGCCGGGGTGGGCCTTGCCCAGGCGCTCGGACTGGGTGGCAATGGCAGCGCCGTGGTAATGAGAAACGAGCGATAACAGTCCTCAGTGACTGCCGCCGGGAGAACAGGACAATGACAGGACAGGCAACAGCAGCAAGTGGAAACTGGGATCACGAAGTCGACCTGCTCGTGGTGGGCAGCGGCGCCGGGGCGATGGTGGCGGCGATGGCCGCGCACGACGGTGGCGCGAGCACGCTGATCATTGAGAAGACCGACGAGTATGGTGGCAACTCGGCCATGTCGGGCGGTGCCATGTGGATTCCCTGCAACTCGATGATGAAGGAAGAAGGTGTGGCCGACTCGCGTGACGAGGCGCTGGCCTACCTTGAAGCTGTTACCGGCGGCGTGGTGGCGCGTGAAAAACTCGAGACCTATGTCGACCGTGCGCCCGAGATGCTCGACTGGCTGCACGACAACACTCACCTGCGCATGGAGTGCATGCTGACCTACCCTGACTACTACGCCGACGCGCCTGGCGGCAAGTCGGGTGGCCGTGGGCTGGAGCCTGAGCACTTTGATGCCCGCCGGCTGGGCGACGAGTTCTACCTCCTGCGCGAACCGGCACTGCAGGAGCTGGTGTTTGGGCGCATGTCGATGACGGCCACAGAGGCTCACCATATCCTGGCCCGTCACAAGGGCTGGATAAGCATGACCATGAAAATGATGGGGCGGTACTACGCTGACCTGAAAGGCCGGTTGCGCGGCAAACGCGACCGCTGCCTGTCGTTGGGCAACGCGCTGGTGGCGCCGCTCAGGCTGTCGCTGCTCGACCGCGAGCTTGATCTCTGGCTGAACACGGCGATGACCGAGTTGCTGGTCGAAGACGGCCGCGTGGTGGGTGTGTTGGCCGAGCGCGAAGGTAAGGCGCTGCGGTTGCGGGGCAGGCAGGGCGTGCTGCTGGCCGCCGGTGGTTTTGAACGCAACCAGGAAATGCGCGATCGTTTTCTACCTTCGCCCTCAAAGGTGGAGTGGACCACTGGCAGTCCCGGCAGCACGGGCGATGCCATAGCCCTGGGCGAGAAAGAAGGCGCGGCGCTCGACCTCATGGAGCACGCGTGGTGGGGGCCGTGTACTGCGGTACCCGGCGAGTGGAACGCCCGCATGCTGGTCATCGAAAAGGGCCTGCCGCACACCATCATGGTCAACCGCGCGGGCGCCCGTTTTGTGAACGAGGCGTCGCCCTATCTCGATATTGTCAACGCCATGTACGAGCAGCAACGCAGCGGCAACGACTGCGTGCCCGCGTTCATGGTCTTCGACTCCCAGTACCGTGCCAAGTATCCCTGCGGTCCTTTCCTGCAGTCATCGCAGCAGCCCGATTGGCGATTGCCCAAGCAGTTGCGCGACGGCTATCTCTACAAGGCCGACACGGTTGAGGGGTTGGCCGAGCAGGCCGGCGTTGATCCGGCGGGCCTGGCGTCTACGGTGTCGGCGTTTAACGACAACGCCAAGCGTGGCGTCGACCCCGACTTCAATCGCGGGGACGGACTGTTCGACAAGTTTTACGGCGACGAAAAGGTGACCCCCAACCCCTGCCTGGGTGCCTTGGACAAGGCACCGTTCTACGCCATACGCGCCGAGGCTGGCGAGCTGGGCACCAAGGGTGGACTGGCCACCGACATCCACGCGCGCGTACTGCGCGAGGACGGGTCACCGATAGACGGGCTGTTCGCGGTGGGCAACAACTCGGCTTCTGTCATGGGCACGAGCTACCCCGGGGCGGGCGCCACCATTGGCCCGGCCTGTACTTTTGGCTGGCTGGTGGGCAGGGCTGCCGCCCAGCGAGCCACCCAGGGCGATGCCGCCCAGGGCGAGGCCGCCTGACACAACGACCGGCGGCCGCCTGCTGGCGGACTGAACAACTGGAGAATAATTGAAGATGGGATTTCGCGTGGAAACGGGCTTGCTCAACCCCGACAAGGACCAGTACGCCGGCGACGGCGGTTCAATGATGAACCTGGCTTTCATAGCCTCCGAAGCCGCTCGGCTGGAATCGCTGGGCTTTGATTCAATAGCCGTACCCGAGGCGGGGCACGACCCGTTTCTCGCGCTGGTGGTGGCGGCCGAACACACCGAGCGCGTGGAGCTGGCCACCAACGTGGCCATTTCGTTTCCGCGCTCGCCGATGGTGACCGCGCAGATGGCCTGGGACCTGCAACAGTACTCCGACGGTCGCTTCGTGCTCGGCCTTGGCACGCAGGTAAAGGGGCACAACAAGTTTCGCTACGCCACCGCCTGGGACAGTCCGCCGGGCCCGCGCATGCGCGAGTACCTCGAGTGCCTGAGCGCGATCTACAACGCCTTTGCCGGGGCCGACGGTCCCACGACCTTTGAAGGTGAGCACTACACCTTCACCATGCTGCCGCCGTTCTTTAATCCTGGCCCCATTGACCACGCGTTGCCGGGGCTCACTATAGCAGCGGTCAATCCTTACATGTGCCGCCTGGCGGGGGAGTTGTGCGACGGCGTGCGCCTGCACCCCATAGGTACGTTTTCATACCAGCAGGAGGTCGTGCAGCCGTTGCTCGAAAAGGGCGCGGAGAGGGCCGGTCGACCGGCCGACCAGATCAACCGCATAGGCGCGCCCTTCGTGGCCGTTGGTCGCAACGACGAAGAGATCGCCTCGGCCCGCGAGGCGCTCAAGCAGGCCATATCCTTCTACGCGTCCACGCGCACCTACCACGGCATACTCGATCACCACGGCTGGCAGGACGCCGGCGCCGAGCTGCACCGCTTGTCCAAGCAGGGTGGCTGGAAAGAAATGCCGGCTATCATCAGCGACGACATGCTCGACCAGTGGGCCATCACCACCAGCTGGGACGACTTCGCCGTCAACATGACCGAGCGTTGCCGCGGAGTGTACGACACGGTGTTGGTGGATTTTCCGCCGCAGCTGTCGCGCGACGAAGACCACGTGCGGCAGGTAGTTGCCGACCTGAAAGCGGCCTAGAACGATACCGCGCGGCGCTCACGCCGAGGGTTCGATTTACGCGAGCTAGTTGTTCGACAACGCGGTGGGATCCTTGGGCAGGTGGCGCAGGCCCATCCAGATGAGCGCGGCCAGGTGCGCGGCTACCTTCTCCACGTCGGGTTTCTTCACATCGATCCACCACTGCCCGACAAAGGTCACCATGCCGACCAGCGCGTGGGCGTAGAGAGGCGCGTGTTTCGGGTCGTAGCCCGCGTCTTTCAGGGTGGCTGTAAACACGTCGCCCACGCGCTCGGCTACATCGTTGAGCAGGCTGGCCATGCGCCCGCGGCCCTCGGCGGTGGGCGTGTCGTGTGAAAGCACGGCGAAGCCGTCGGGGTGGTCCTTCACGTAGGTCAGAAACGCGAGCGCCGAGCGTTCGACACGCCGACGCGGGGAACCCGAAGAGATCGCCTCGGTGATCATCGACACCACCTGCTCCATCTCGCGGTCCACGATGACAGCGTACAGACCTTCCTTGCCCCCGAAGTGCTCGTAGAGGATGGGCTTGGATACCTTCGCCCTTTCGGCGATTTCTTCTACCGAGCTGCCCTTGTAGCCACGCTCGGCAAAAACACCCCGCCCGACGTCGATGAGCTGCGCCCGCCGCGCGGCCGCCGTGAGTTTTTTTTCTGCCATCCTTGACAAAACTACTACGACGCCGTAACTTACGCAAGCGTAGGTTACCCATTCGTAACTTACGGTTGGGTAAGTCTGAATTACCCTGATTTTAAAGGAGGATTCCAATGTACCTATTACTGTGTTTAACCGTGTTCCTGGCCGCTTACCTGGTCAATACGACTACCATATCGCTGTTTTATCACCGCGGGCTGGCCCACGGAGCCCTGCACCTGGGCCCCCGGCTCAGCCGCTTTGTAGCCACCTTCGGTGTCTGGATCACCGGCTTGGATCCGCTTGGCTGGGTCTGCATGCACCGCCTTCATCACGACCACTCCGATACCGACAAAGACCCGCACAGCCCGGTGCACCAGGGCCTCGTGGGCGTGTTGTTCGGGCAGTTGCGGTCATACGAGCGCGTGCTGGTCGGGCTTGCCCGCGGGGAGGAGCATTACAGCTCAAGAGTTGCCGACATCGACTTCCCGGTGAGCTGGATCAACCGCAGGCGTCTCTGGCTGCTGCCTTATCTCGCCCACCTGGGCGTGGCGCTGGCGATCGCTTTGCCTACCGGCATGTGGGCGTTGGCGGCCTGCTACTACCTGGGGATGATGAGTCACCCGATCGAAGGGTGGGTTGTCAACTCGCTGGGCCACGCCGTGGGCGGGCGCAATTTCGACACGCCGGACAACTCGCGCAACAATCACCTTGCTGCCTGGCTGATAATGGGCGAAGGCTACCAGAACAACCACCACCGCTTTCCGGCTTCGGCTCGCTTCTCGTACCGTCTCTCGGAGATAGATCTCGGCTACGGCTTGTGCCTGTTGCTCGAGAAACTAGGTGTACTCGGCATCAACCGCGCGACGCTGATCCCGCGGGGTACCGCTCAAACCGGGCTGCGCGCCTAGGAGGCGCTCGCGGCCTGCGGGGCCGATCTGCCGCGGCGCTTGCGTTCGTGCGGGTCGAGCCAGCGCTTGCGCAGGCGGACCGAGGTCGGCGTGACCTCCACGAGCTCGTCGTCGGCCACGTAGCTCATGGCCTGCTCGACGGTCATGCGCGTGGGCGGCGTGAGCTGTATGGCGTCGTCTTTGCCCGAGGCGCGCATGTTGGTCAGCTGCTTGCCCTTGAGCGGGTTTACGTCGAGGTCGCTGCCCTTGTTGTGCTCGCCGATTATCATTCCGCGGTACACTTTCTCGCCCGGGCCGATGAACAGTGGGCCGCGCTCCTCGAGGTTCCAAAGCGCGTAGGCAACCGATTGCCCCTGCTCCATTGACACCAGGGTGCCACAACGGCGGCCGGGCATATCGCCGGCCACCGGCTCCCAGTCGTGGAAGAGGCGGTGCATCACGCCTGTGCCCCGGGTGTCGGTCAAAAATTCGCCGTGGTAGCCGATCAGGCCACGCGATGGCACGTGGAACACGATCCTGGTCTTACCGCCACCCGAGGTCTGCATTTCGACCATGCGTCCGCGGCGCTGGGCCATCTTCTCGACGACCACGCCGGTAAAGTTGTCGTCTACGTCGACCACGGCTTCTTCTACTGGTTCGCAGAGCTTGCCCGTGTCGGGGTCCTCGCGGTAGAGAACGCGCGGCCGGCCGAGCGAAAGCTCGTAGCCCTCGCGGCGCATGATTTCCACGAGCACGCCCAGTTGCAGCTCGCCGCGGCCGGCTACTTCGAACACCGTCTTGTCGTCGGTGTCGGACACCCGCAAGGCTACGTTGCCCTCGGCCTCGCGCCACAGGCGCTCGCGTATGGCCCGGCTGGTAACCTTGTCGCCTTCCTTGCCGGCCAGCGGCGAGTCGTTGATGGCAAAGGACATGGCCAGCGTGGGCGGGTCAACTGGTTGGGCGGGCAGTGCCTGGCTGACGGCGGGTTCGCAGATGGTGTCGGCCACCGTCGCGTCCTCGAGTCCGGCGATAGCCACGATGTCGCCCGCGGTGGCGCTGTCGAGCGAATTGCGCTGCAGGCCGTCAAACGAAAGCACCTTGGTTATGCGCCCAGTCTCGACCATGCTCCCGTCGAGCGAGAGCACCTTCACCGCCATGTTTGATCGCACCGTGCCCGACTCCACGCGCCCGGTGAGTATGCGCCCGAGCCACGGGTCGTACTCCAGGGTGGTGGCGAGCATGCGGAACGCACCTGTATCGTCCAGGCGCGGCGCGGGTGTGTGCTCGACTATGAGCTCAAACAGCGGGCTCATGTCCACGCGCTCGTCGGCGAGGTCGTGGACGGCCCAACCCTGCTTGGCCGAAGCGTAGACGATGGGAAAATCGAGCTGGTCGTCGGTGGCCTCGAGGGCGGCGAAAAGATCGAAGATCTCGTTGAGCACTTCTTCAGCTCGCTGGTCGGGGCGGTCTACCTTGTTGATTACGACCAGCGGTTTCAGCCCCAGCCTGAGCGCCTTGCCCACCACGAAACGGGTCTGTGGCATGGGCCCCTCGGCAGCGTCCACGAGCACGCACACGCCGTCGACCATGCTCAGTATGCGTTCCACCTCGCCACCGAAGTCGGCGTGGCCCGGCGTGTCAACGATGTTTATGCGGGTGTCCTTCCAGGTTACCGACGTGCACTTGGCCAGTATGGTGATACCGCGTTCGCGCTCGAGGTCGTTGCTGTCCATGGCGCGGTCGACCAGCTCCTGGTGTTCGCCGAGCGCGCCGCCCTGCTGTAACAGCCGGTCCACCAGCGTGGTTTTGCCGTGGTCGACGTGGGCGATGATGGCTGTGTTTCTTACGTTCATGGTTAAGGGTGGGCGCGATGCGCTCAGGTGGAGGACAGCTCCTGCATCCGATGGTACCACGGCCCGGCCAGCGCATGGTTCTCCACGAGGTCGAAGCCGCGCAGGCCCTGGGTCGAGCGCAGTATGCCGTAGTTGGCAAAGTCGCCACCGTTGGGCTGCGCGCCACCGAGAAAGTCGGGGGTGAACGCAGCCGACAACTTGTCGAGCTGGGCGGTGAGGTTTTCTTCGGGCGGCAGGTCAAACAGTTTCGCGCGGCTGCGGCCTATCATGCGCATGACGATGGCGCCCAGCCACTTGGCCTTGAGCGCCTGCAGCCATGAGAACCGCTCCACGCCGGTCACGTACTCCATCGCTGCAACGCTCGAGCGCAGGCTGCCGTAGACCACCGACACGATGGATTTGGCCATCACCTCGTCGCTGAACGACATCCAGCCGTCCTGTTCGGCGTCGGCGCCTTCGCGCGCAAAACGGGCCGGGCCGCCCAGTTGGTCGTCGACGTAGTGCAGTATCTGGTTCGAGTCGTTGACCTGGGTGCCGTCGGCATCCACGAACACTGGCACCGCCTTCCAGTTGGCCCACTTGATCTCGGCCTTGGTCATGGGGTCGACCTCTACCGGGCTGTAGTCCACGCCTTTCCAGTTGAGAAGGCTGCGCACCTTCCAGCAGAAGGGGCAGGTCTGGAAACCGTAGAGCGTGGGCTTGTTGTCTACCGCCCTTTCCTGGACGCGGGTTTCCTGCACCCCGGCGCTGGGGGCGCTATCGTTGGTTGATTGATCGGTGTTGGCGGCGGCCATTCGTGGGGCTCCTTGTCGCACCCGTGCGCGGACAATCCCGCCACGGTGGCACGGAAAATCTCCCCACTCAAGGGGTTCAGTCGGCGCGCAGCACCGCGGCAAGCGATGACAGGGCCGTAACCCGGCGCGGCTGCCTGACCTGGTGGCGGTCGTGGCCGCCGGTCAGGTAGGCGAACGACAGCCCCGTGTCGGGGTCGGCCCAGGCCACCTGCCCACCGGCACCGCCGTGGCCGAAGGCGCGCGCAGAAACCGTGCGCCCGAAGCCTCGCAAGTGGGGGTCGGTTTCGCCTGCCCGCACCAGGCCCAGCGTGCGGCAGGCGGGTACGCCTGTGCTGAGACCCTTCATGTTCTGGCGCACGTTGGCGCGAGCATCTTCGAGTACGGCCGGGTTCCAGGCGCCGGCCGGGTCGTGCAGCAGGGCCTGGTAAAACATCGCCAGGTCGGTGGCCCGGGCAAAGCCACCCGCGCCGGGAACGCCCAGCTCGCGGATATCGGGCAGGTTGAAGGCCTGCACCATTTCCTCGGTCACTTCGCTTTCCGGTAGTTCGCGCATTCCGAACGCAGCCTCGAGCTCGTCGGCGTTGGCCGCTTCGCCCACCGAGGTCACCGGGGCCAAGTTGGCTTGCGCGTCATGGGCGATCCCTAGCAGGCGCGGCAGACCGCAGGGCGAAGTCACTCGCTGCTCCACGAGGTCGCGAAAGTCGCTGCCGCTCACGCGTTCGAGTACCTCGGCCAGTACCCAGTGAGCCGAGGTAGCGTGGTAGTCGAAGGCCGAACCCGGTTGCCACTCAAGGCGCCAGCGCGCGAAGTTCTCGAGCCGTCCCTCGCGCGTGCTCCAGAGGGGCGGGCCCATGGGTGCGCTGGGAAACCCCGAGGTGTGCAGCATTACCTGTTCCAGGGTTACCTCGTCTTTGCCGTTGCTGCCGAACTCGGGGATCCACTCGACCACCGGCCTGGCGACGTCGAGCAGCCCGTCGCCAATCAGCGCCCAGGCGGCGGCCGCGAGCAGTGGCTTGCTGGACGAAAAAATACAGAAACGCGTGTCGTCGTCGGCGTCGCCAAGCGTCAGCGATTCTACGATCTCGCCCTCGTAGCCCACCGCCAACTGGCAGGACGGCAGCAGGCCCTGGTCGATTTCGCGCCGCGCGCGGTCGACGAGCGCCGCCAGTTTCTGATTGTCCAAGCTCATCTTGTTCCGGAAGGGGAAGACCTAGCTTTTGCAGGTTTGCGACGTGTTCTCAAAGGCCAAAAACCGGGGGTCTGGCCGTTGCCCGCGAGGGCGTGTATTCTCTCGCGACCGTCATGGACGCCGCCCCCGAGATAGATTCTTCCCCGGACGCCGGGCCGTCGCAGCTGCCAGCGAACGGGCTCGTGGCATTCGTCAAGCGCGACTGCCCTACCTGCGAGCTTGTCGGGCCCGTGCTGGCCGAGCTGGCCGCTGCCGCGAAAACAGCCGCCAGCCCACTTTCGGTATACAGCCAGGACGATCCGTCGTTTCCCGAGGGCCTGCACCCGCGCGACGACCGCGAGCTGGCGGCCTCCTGGCGCAACAAGATAGAAACCGTGCCCACGCTGCTGCGCCTGGTCGATGGCCGTGAAACCGGCCGCGTGGTGGGCTGGCACCGCGCAGAGTGGCAAGAGTTGACCGGTGTTGACCCGCTGGGAGCCGACCTGCCCGATAGCCGACCCGGTTGCGGCTCGCTGTCGGTCGATCCCGCGCGCGAGTCGCAACTCAGGGCGCGTTTTGAAAGCGGCCGCCTGTCGGCACGACGAATTCAACTCGCCGAACTCGAAGACGAGTTTGAGCTGGCCCACGAGCGCGGTTGGAGCGACGGTCTTCCCGTCGTGCCGCCTACCGAGCGACGCGTGCTCGACATGCTCGAAGGTACTGAACGCGACCCCGCCGAGATCGTGGCCACGGTGCCGCCAGACCTCGTTGACTGCACGGTAGAAAAAGTAGCCATCAACGCCGTCATGGCAGGCTGCCGACCCGAGTACCTGCCGGTAGTGCTGGCCGCCGTTGAAGCCGTGTGCAGCGACGAGTTCAACATGCACGGTGTGCTGGCCACGACCATGGGCGTTGGCCCTGTCTTGATCGTCAACGGCCCGCTGCGCCGCCGCATCAACATGAACTCCGGCGTCAACGTGCTCGGCCAGGGCAACCGCGCCAACGCGACCATCGGCCGCGCCCTGCAACTGGTCATCCGCAACGTGGGCGGCGGCCGCCCCGACGGAGTAGACCGAGCGACCTACGGCAACCCCGGCAAGCTGGGGCTGTGTTTTGCCGAGGGCGAAGAAGACTCGCCGTGGCAGTCGTTGGCCGTTGACCGTGGCTTCGACCCCTCGGCCAATACCGTCACCGTGTTTACCGGCGAGGCGCCGCGCACGGTGGTCGACCAGCTGTCGCGCGAGCCCGAGTCGCTGGCGCGCTCGCTGGCCGCCGGCCTCATGGGCGTGCTGCATCCCAAGCTGGGTTTTTTCATAGATGCCATGCTGGTCATCGGCCCTGAGCACGCGCGCGTGTTTGCCGACGCGGGTTGGGGCAAGCAGCAACTCATTGACCGCCTGCACGAGCTGACTACCGTGCCGGCCAGCGAAATGACCCGCGGCACGGGTGGCATTGAAGAGGGGCTACCGCTGCCCGCCGAAATGGCCGACCAGCCCGTGGGCAAGTTCGTGCCGGGTGCGCTGCACCTGGTTTTTGCCGGCGGCGGGGCGGGGCTTTTCTCGGTCGTCATCGGCGGCTGGCTCAACGGCGACGCGGGCAGCCGCATGACCACGAGGGAGATCGGCAGATGAACGAAGAACAAGCAGCCACGCGAACCTTACTCGACCCGGGCAACGAGCGCGTCCCGGGGCAGCGACCGGCCGCGCCCAGGCTCGGTGGCATTGAGGGGCGGACGGTCGGCCTGCTCGATATTTCCAAGCCCCGCGGCGACGTTTTTCTCAACACCCTCGAGGCGTTGCTCACGAAGCGCGGCGCGCGCGTGCTGCGCTACGCCAAGCCCACCTTCACCAAGCCGGCGCCGGTGGACCTGAGGCAGAAGATCGCCGTGGAGTGCGAGGCCGTCGTGGAGGCCCTGGCCGATTGAGGCAGCTGCACGACGTGCAGTGTGCACGACATCGCAGATCTTGAATCACGCGGCATCCCGGGCGTATACGTGGCGACGGTGGCGTTTGAGCAGGCCGGTCATGGGCAGGCCGCGGCGCTGGGCGCGACCGAGGCCGGCGTGTTCGTGGCCCACCCGGTGCAGGACCGCAGCGACGAAGAAATGAAAGAGATGGCCAGGCTCGCAGTCGATGGCCTGCTGGAGAGAATAACAGGATGACAACAACGGCGCCTTACACGTTGATAGACCCGCTTCTCAGTGACTCGGAGGCCGCCGAGCTGCTCGAGCTGTTCGAGCGCTTCGGCAGCTACGGCATGTATTCCGAGGAAGGCCTGAACGAAGGCATTGGCGAGGGCCTGCCGCAGCGGTTCGACGCGGCCTACAATTTCATAAACACCGGCGGCCGCTTCGGGCAGCACGAGGACCTCGAGGTGCTGGTGGCCCGCACAAACTACTTCCGTGAAACCTACAGCTACGGAGACGATGTCGCCGCACCGGGCATAGAGGTGATGCGCGATCACCCTGGCCTGGCCCAGGCCGCGCGCAAACTGTACGGCCGCGACGTGATCGTGCCGGCCATAGTGTACGCCAACGTACTCGTGCCGGGGCAGGAGCTGGCCGTGCACACCGACGTGCCCGAGTTCCGCGGGGTCAGTCGCAAGAACACCTCCCAGTGGCTGCTGGTGGTAATGCACCACAGCGGCTTGTTCGAACAGTGGCGCATGCCAATCGCCACCGCCGTGGCCTGGTTCCAGCACGCCGAGGGTGGCGCCTTCGCGTTTTACCCCCGCGGCGCCGAGGGCGGCCCGAGCACCGTGCCGGCAGCGTTTAACACGGCAGTGGTCATCGACACCGATTCGGTATTTCACGGCGTGGACCGGGTGCGACAGGCCGCCGGCAACATGCCGCTGCTCAAGCCGGGCATGCGCATGACCAGCGACGGTCCGGGTACGGGTCGCTGGAGAGTGGTTCACGAGAATGACGAACTCGGTGCCTGGGATTTTAACGAACTACGCCTGTCCGTGTCGTGGAAGGCTTACTGCTTCAACGACCAGGCGGAGCGACAGACCTGGGCCGACGGCAGCGACGACCTGGGAGTAGATTTCATACTCGACCGCCTGCTGGACGACCTGCGTAGTCGCGGCCGCGTCAAGGGCGACCGCCCCGGGTCGAACCGCGAGCTGGCCGAGATGCTGGTGGACGAGTACATAAAGTTTCCGCCCGCCGAGCAGGCGGCGGCCTGAGCTGTCGCGCGAGGAGTGGCCCGATATGCCTGAACTGGAAGTAAAACACCTGCCCGCCGACTCGGCGCCCGAAGACATAGCCGCCCGCCTGGCCGAGGACGGCGCGGTGGTGCTCGACCGCCTGGTCGACGACGCCCTCATGGATCGCCTGGCCGAGGAGTTGCGCCCATCGATGGCGGCTACGCGCACGGGGCCCGACGAGTTCTCGGGCCACAGCACGCGCCGCACCGGTGCGCTCATCGCCCGCTCCGAGACCGCACGCGAGCTGGTGATGAACGAGAAAATCCTGGCAACAGTGGGCAAGGTGCTCGGTCACGCCAGCAACTTCCAGCTTCACCTGACGCAGATCATCGCCATCGGTCCGGGTGGCGAGGCGCAGCCCGTCCACCGCGACCAGTGGGCCTTCGACTTCTTTCCCTTTCCCGACGGTTACGAGGTGCAGTGCAACACCATCTGGGCGATGACAGATTTTACCGAGGAGAACGGCGCCACCCGCGTGGTGCCGGGTAGCCATCGTGCTGGCGACGGATTGCGCTATTCGCACGAGGACACCGTGCCGGCCACCATGCAACGCGGCTCGGTGTTGCTCTACACCGGCAGCGTCTACCACGGCGGTGGCGCCAACAAGTCCGACGCTACACGATGCGGGGTCAACATAACTTACAACCTGGCGTGGCTCAGGCAGGAGGAGAACCAGTACCTGTCGGTGCCGCCGGAGATAGCCCGCGAGCTGCCCGACGATCTGCTGAGGGTGATGGGCTATTCACGCGGTGCCTACGCGCTGGGCTACGTCGGTGACCTGAAGGATCCGCTCAAGGTACTGCGCGGCGAAGAGACCACGGTCGAAAGCACCGGCCTGGGCACCTACGAGAAGGCCATGGAGCGAGCCGAGCAACTGCGCGCCCAGCTAGCAGACAGCGGCGACTGAGCGGGCGACCGGGCCTGCCTATGAAAGTCGGCATAGCGGTAATCGAGGGCTACAGCTTCACCGATCATCCGGTCGAGCTGGGCACCGCGGGACTGGCCGAGGCCGCGCAGAGGGCCGAGCAGCTCGGCTTCGACCTACTCATATCGCCGGAGACCGCCGGCCACGATCCGTTCTTTCCGCTGGTGCTGGCCGCCGAGCACACCAGCCGCATTGAGTTGGCCACCGGTGTTGCGGTTTCGTTTCCGCGCGCACCCATGGTGGTGGCCCAGTCGGCCTGGGACCTGCAGCGTTTTTCGGGCGGGCGCTTTACCCTCGGACTGGGCACGCAGGTGAAGGGCCACAACGAGCGGCGCTACGGCGTGCCGTGGACCGGTGCGCCCGGCCCGCGCATGCGCGAGTACCTCGACTGCCTGCGCGCTATTTTTTACACCTTTCAGCACCCCGATGACCCGCGTTACTTCGAGGGCGAGCATTATCGTTTTACCCTGGCCGCCGAGGTGTTCATGGCCGCGCCACTCGAGCACCCGCGTATCCCCTTGCAGATAGCGGCGGTCAACCGCTACATGCTTGGCCTGGCCGGCGAAGTCTGCGACTCGGTGTTTGTGCATCCCTGTTGCACGCCGCGCTACCTGCGCGAAGTTGTGCTGCCCACGGTGGCCGAAGGCGCGCAACGCGCCGGTCGTAGCGCAGGCGAAGTGGCGGTGGTGGGCGCGCCCATCGTGGTGACGGCCGACAACGAAGAGGACATGGCCCGCGAGCGCGTGCTGCTCAAGCGGCGCGTGGCGTTCTACGGCTCAACGCGCTCCTACCACCGCGTGTTCGAGGTCGAGGGAGTACTCGATCTCGCCGAGCAACTGCACGAGATGTCGCGTGAGAAACGCTGGCGCGAAATGGAAGAGCTTGTGCCCGACGACGTGGCCGATCTCTTCGGCTGCATATCGCCGCCCGACGCCGGCGCCGACGACCTCGCCGAGCAGCTTACGGCGAGCTGGGGCGGCCTGCTCGACACGCTCAACCTGCCCAGCGACTTCCCCCTGGCCGGCGCCAAGGCCGAGCAGCGCGCAGCCGATCTGCTGACGGCCCTGCACGCGGCGCGCTGAGGGCGGGTATGGCGGACCCGACTGGCGTTCGCCTGTACACCTTGCTACTAGAACGCTACTGGAACACGTTCTACCCGTCGGTCGGCAGGGCAAACAGGGGGAGCAAAGCGGTGGCAGACGACAGCTATAAGTACCAGGCCCAGGGCGGTGTCGGCGTCATCACGCTCAACCGGCCGAAAAAACTCAACCCCATCGACTGGGATCTGAGCGAAGCCCTTTGCGGGCTGTTCCGCCGACTGCGCGAGGACGACGACATCCGCGCCATCGTTCTCACCGGCGCCGGCCGCGGTTTCTCGGCAGGCGGCGACGCCGAGTGGCTCAGCGGCAAGGCCGAGCGAGTTATACCCGGCATCTCACCGCGCGAGAGCGAGCAGGACATGCCGCGCTACCAGCGCAAGACTCCGGTTGGCCCTATAGGCGAGGTTGTTCGCTGGATTTTTGATGTCGACAAGCCGGTTATCGCGGCCCTGCACGGCCCGGTGATGGGCGCCGGCCTGGCCTTCGCGCTGGCCTGCGACCGCCGCTTTGCCGACCCCAGCACCCAGATGTGCGCGGCCATGGTGCGGCTTGGTTTTGCCCCCGACTGCGGTGTGTCGTGGCTGCTGCCGCGAGTGACCAGCCTGTCGACTTCGCTGCGCATGGTCACCACCGGCGACATCCTGCTCGCCGACGAGTGCAAGGCCGAGGGGCTCATCGACGAGCTGGTAGAGGAGGGCGGCGCGCTCGAAGCCGCCACCGCCTACGCCGCGAGGTACGCCCAGGCGCCGGCCGTTGGCGTTGAGCTGGCCCGCCGTTTTGTGCACCGATCACTGACGGCGCGCCTCGACGAGATGATAGAGTACGAGGCCGCGCACGCGGTGTTGTCGGCGCACACGCACGACGCGCCCGAGGGCACCTCGGCTTTTGTTGAAAAACGCAAGCCGGGTTTTAAAGGACACTGACGCGGAAGACACCAAGGTAAAGGAGAACAAACGACTATGGCTGAACTCAAGGCTGGGACCCGCTTGCAGAGCGCGGTCTGTGACAGCGAGGTGATGGTGATCTCGGCACCGGCGGGTGACGCCGACCTCGGTTGTGGTGGCTCGTCAATGATCGCGATGGACGCCGACAAGTCGGGCGACGCTCCCGACGCGGCGCAGTCCGACGGTACGCAGCTGGGCAAGCGCTACGTCAACGAGGCTGGCGACCTGGAGCTGCTCTGCACCAAGCCGGGCGCGGGTTCGTTGTCGTTGGCTGCCGAGACCCTGGTGCTCAAAGAAGCCAAGCCGCTGCCGAGCTCTGACTGAAGGCTGCCGCGTTTCGCGCGGCGGGACTGTATCAAGATGAACATCACTATGCTGCTGGAAATGGCCTCGTCGGGCTTTGCCGACCGCGTGGCGGTGCAGGAGGGCGACAGTTCGTTGACCTACGCGCAGTTGTTCGCGGCTGCCGGTTCGGCTGCGCGCCGCTTGCGCGAAAGCGGCGCTGAGCACCTGGCGTTGCTCGACAGCAGCAGCCCGGCGGTGGCGGTGGCCCTGTTCGCATCGGCATGGGCGGGAGTGCCCTACGTTCCTCTCAACTATCGCCTGACGGGAGACGAACTCGACGCCCTGCTCGAGCGCGTTACGCCCACCATGCTGGTGACCGACGCCGAGCGCGCGGCCGATCTTGCCGGGCGCGAAGGCATCACGGCGATCAGCAGCGCCGACTTTCTCGAGCAGTCGGCTTCGGGCGAGCCCTTGGCCGAGCCCTGGGCAATGGACGGCGACGACATCGCCATTCTTCTTTTTACCAGCGGCACCACCGGCGCTCCCAAGGCCGCCGTGCTCAGGCATCGCCATCTTGTCAGTTACATCTTCAGCTCGGTTGAGTTCGGCGGCGCGGCCGACAGCGACGCCGCGCTGGTGAGCGTGCCGCCCTACCACATAGCCGGGGTGGCCTCTCTGCTGAGCTCGGTCTACTCGGCACGGCGGGTCGTGCAGCTGCCCGCCTTTTCGGCGGGCGAGTGGCTGCGGCTGGCCCGCGAGCAGCAGGTGACCAACGCTTTCGTGGTGCCGACGATGTTGTCGCGCATCGTCGAGGAGCTCGAGAACAACGGCGCCAGCGACCCCGACCTGCCCGCGCTGGCTGCGTTGAGCTACGGCGGCGGCAAGATGCCCTTGCCGGTTATAGAAAAGGCCATGCGGTTTTTCCCCGGCGCTGGTTTCACCAATGCCTACGGTCTGACCGAAACCAGTTCGACGATTACCCTGCTCGATCCCGACGACCATCGCAGTGCCTCGGCGAGCGACGACGCGGCCGTGAAACGACGCCTGGTGTCTGTGGGCCGTCCGCTTCCCGGTGTCGAGTTGCAGGTGCGCAACGACGAGGGCGCGACCCTGGGCGCCAACGAGTCGGGCGAGATCTACGTGCGCGGCGAACAGGTATCGGGCGAGTACCTGGGCCTGGGCACGCGGGTGGAGGGAGACGGGTGGTTTCCTACCCGCGACGGCGGATCCATTGATGAAGAAGGCTATCTTTTCATAGAGGGGCGGGTTGACGACGTCATCGTCCGCGGCGGCGAGAACATGTCACCGGGCGAGATAGAAGACGTGCTGCTCGAGCATCCCTCGGTGGCCGACGTGGCCGTGGTCGGCGTGCCCAGCGTCGAGTGGGGCGAGGCCGTGGCCGCCATGGTGGTGGCGCGCGGCGAACACCCGGAAGTCGCCGACCTGCAGGCGCTGGTCAAGCAACGCCTGCGCTCTTCGCGCGTGCCCGGCCGCATAGAATTCATCGACGAGCTTCCCTACAACGAAACCGGCAAGCTGCTGCGCCGTCGTGTACGCGAGTTGCTGGCCGACAGCGCCGGGGTCGCTGAGTAGCCGATGCTGACCGCTGCCGAGGCGCTCGCGTGCCTGGCCGCACCCTCGTCGGCCGAAGATTGGTCGCCGCTCAACGGCAGCTGCCCGCTGGTCATTGACCTTGCTTCTGCAGACCCGACCTTGCCCTTGCCGCCTGCCGTTGCGCGCGCGTTGCGAGAGCTCGCCTGCGCGTCGGTTGCTTTCTGCCCGGCCGCCCGGGGCGCCGACTCACCGCTGGCACGGGCCGCGGATCTCGTGGTCATTGACAGCGAGTCGCTGGCCACCGTAGAGGAGGCGGTCGCCCGCAACCCCATCGCTTCGTTGGTGCTCGTGCAGTCGTTGCGCGCCGAGGGCCGCTCACTGCACGAGGCACTGGTCGCGGAGTCGCTGGCTTACTCCACCCTGCAGGCCGGTCCCGAGTTTGCTCGCTGGCTCACGCAGGCCGGCGAGGCTGCACGTGGCAAGCCGACCGACGAGGGTGACAGCGCGGCGGCAGTCGAGGCGACGCGAGAGGGAGAGTTGCTCAGGCTTGAGCTCAATCGCCCGCAGCGCCACAATGCTTTTTCTACTGCCCTGCGCGACGCCCTGGCCGAGGCCCTGGCGGTGGTGGTGGCCGACGATTCTATAGCCCGCGTTGAGCTGCGCGGTCGCGGCCCGTGTTTTTCGAGCGGCGGGGACCTGGCCGAGTTCGGCACGCTGGATGATCCGGCAACTGCCCACGCGGTACGAAGCACGCGCAACGTGGGCAGGTTGCTGGCGGCTTGCGGCGACCGGGTGACAGCCTTCGTGCACGGTCACAACCTGGGCTCGGGTGTAGAGCTGCCGGCCTTTGCCGGCCGCGTGGTGGCCCGCCCCGACACGAGCTTCGCGTTACCCGAACTGGAGATGGGCCTGCTGCCGGGAGCCGGCGGTACAGCGAGCCTGCCCGCGCGCATAGGCCGACAGCGCACGGCCTGGCTGGCCTTGAGCGGGGTAACGATTACTGCCCAAACGGCACTGGACTGGGGATTGGTGGACGAAATATGCAACTGGGATTGAACCTTCCGATAATGGTGCCGGGCCTCGACCGCGACCGCTTGCTCGACTGGGCCCGCCGTATTGACGCCGGGCCGTTCAGCAGCATAGCCGCTGGCGAGCGCATATTTTTTCCCAACCCGGAGATCATGATTGCCCTGACCGCGGCTGCGGCCGTCACCGAGAGGGTTGCCCTGCAGACCTCGGTGGTGGTGTTGCCCATGCACGCCGAGTTGCACGTGGCCAAGCAGGTAGCCACGCTCGACATGTTGTCAGAAGGGCGCGTGGTGCTGGGCGTGGGCGTGGGTGGTCGCCCAGAGGATTACCGCGCGTTCGGCCGTCCCTACGATCGGCGGCGCCTGCGTCGCATGCAGGAACAGGTGGCCGTCATGCGGGCGGCGTGGCGCGGCGAGGAGACAGTGGAAGCCCTGCGCCCGCTCGAACCGCGCTGCGTGCAGGAAGGCGGGCCGCCGGTGCTCGTGGGCGCCATCGACCCGCGGTCGATTGAACGCGCTGCCGCGTGGTCCGATGGCATATCGGGCTTCAGTTTCGGCCCTTCGAGCGAAGAAACGGAGCTTGCCTGGAACACCGCGCGCGAGGCCTGGAAGGCCGCCGGTCGCGACAGCGCGCCGCGCCTGGTCACGTCCTTCTGGTACGCGCTGGGGGCGGGCGCCCGCGACCAGCTCGACCAGGTGTTGCGTCGCTACCTGGCCTTCATGGGCTCTGAAATGGTGGACGCCATCGTGCCCATGGTCCTGGTCGACTCGGCCGACAAGCTACGCGACGCCGTGCGGCGCATGGAAGACCTCGGGACCGACGAAGTGTTGCTGGTGCCCAGCACCACCGACCCCGACGATGTTGATCGCGTGGCAGATATCCTGGGCGGCATGGTACAGGCGGGCCCGGCGGCGTAGTGCAACAAGAGGTAACAACAATGGAGGACACGCAGATGGCAGAAGAACACCCGGCGCGCGCGGCGTCGCAACGCTCGATGAAACTCGTGCAGGAAAAACCCGAGGGCGCGCGCGAGCAGTGGATTGCCTTGTTTGCAGACGACGGTTGGATTGAAGACCCGGTCGGTGTTTCGCCACTTGACCCCGAGGGCAAGGGGCACCACGGGCCCGAGGGCATAGGCGCGTTCTGGGACGCGACCATCGCCACCACCGGCATAAACTTTGAACTGGTCGATTCGTTTTCCTGTGGCAACGAGGTCGCCAACATCGGCCGCATTCACACCACCCAGCCCGACGGCAGCACGGCACTGTGCGAAGGCGTGTTCGTCTACCGCGTCAACGACGATGGCAAGCTGCAGTGCCTGCGGGCCTTCTGGGAGTTCGACCGCATGATGGCGACCTTTGCCAGCCCGCCTGGATGATCGCTACTGCCTGGGTGATCAATCCCGCGCGAAGCTGACGCGGCCGCCGGTAACGGTAGTGCGTACCATCGAACTCGACAGCTCGTCGCGGGCTCGTGACCACTGGCGGTCGAGCACGACGAGGTCGGCCGGTTCTCCGGCCGCCAGGCGTCGAGGCGGCCCACCCGGGTTCTGTGGCCTGCCGGTAAAAAGCGCCAGGGCTTGCTCGGGCGTAAGGCTCTCGTCGACGCCGAGGCTGTGGCCTCCGGACGTCTGCCTGTCGACCGCGGCTTGCATGGCCAGCCAGGGATCGGCGTCGCCGAAGGGCGCGTCAGTGCCCGCGCCAAGCGTAACGCCGCCATCCACGAAGGCCCGACAGCGGTAGAGCAGGGGATGGTCGCTGCGTTCGACCTCGCGCAGGTAGGCGTCGCCGCGGCTGCGTACGAAGGCCGAGTCCGCGTGCCAGTTGCACCGCTTCGTCGGGGCAGACCGAGGCGTGTTCGAGGCGATCGCCTGCCACGACACCCGCCTGTTCGAAAGCCGCGAGCGCCAGGAACAACTCGACGCGGGTCACGCAGTGTACGGCAACGGCACGGTCCGAGTCGTGGGCGCGGCTCATGTCGGCTACGAGCTCGTCGATAGCGGGTAGCGCGCGCTCGTCGAGCACGAGCTTTACCGCGCCGGTCTCTATGCCATCCACCATCGACCCACGGTCACTGAGTTCGAAGCCTCCCATCAAGGTGAGTCGCTGCGGCAGGCTGCCGTCGGCAAGCGCGCGACCGAACAGCGCGGCCTCGTCGGCTCCGTTCGAAGGGGTGGCGTCGGTCACGCCGGTGACTCCCACGGAGGCAAGCTCTGCGCCCACCGCCGAGAGATCGGGAGCGGCGCCCGGGCCAAGCTGCTCGCGCAACCACTGGTCGCCACGAAACAGTCGGCCGGTGGCGCGGCCCTTGCTGTCGCGCTCAACGCCAACGTGGTCGGCGGCGTCGAGTTTGAGCATCCGACAGGCCGCCGAGTTGAACACCCACGCTGCGCCGCTGCGGTGCTGCACGCGCAGGGGCCGGTCGGCCATCATGCCGTCGAGCAACTCGCGGGTGAGCTGGCCAGCCACCGCTTCGTGGTAACCGACCGCGCGTATCCAGCCCTGGGCGTCGCGGGCAACAGGGGCGGCGGCAAACGCCCGCCTCATGGACTCGGCGTCGGGTGTGTCACCGGGTCCGCAGGCCACCGAGTTTCGTGCGGCGGCCAGGGCGAGCAGGTGCAGGTGATGGTCGTGCAGGCCGGCTATTACAGCGCCGCCGTGCGCGTCGATCACGAGTTCGTCGCCGTTGGCCTGCAGGCCCACGGCCACTTCTACCAGTAAGCCGTCGCCGCAGCGCAGGCCAAGGCCGTTGCGGCCATCAATTTCGGCGTTGACTACGAGCAAGTGCTTTCAGTGGCCCCGTTGTTTCCCGAGCCAGGCCCTGACCTCTGCGGTGTCGTGGCCAAGTGTGGCAGCCTGTCGCCCGTTGCTTCGCGCTTGGGCTGGTGCCACCAGGGCTCGTTGGTCGTCGACCACGACTTGCCAGCCGTCGTCGCAGCGGCTGACTTCTATATCTGCGCAACAGTCGGCAGCGTCGGCCGTGGCGTCCGCACAGTGCGCGGCTACCGAGGCCAGCGAGAGGTCTACTAGGCCACCGCGGCCTGCGCGTCGCAAGGCCAGCGTGGCCACCGCCGCGTGCAGGCCCGCGAGGGGGTCGGCCACCGCGTCGCCGCAGAACAAGGGCTGTTGCTGCTCGCCGCCATCGTCTTTGCCCGGGTGATCGGTGTCCACCCAGGGGCACAGACCGGCGGCCGCCGCGGCGTCGTCGCCGAAGGCCACGCGTCCGCTGTCGCGCCCGTGGCCGGTTATCGCGATCCACAGCAGGCCCGGTCTGCGCAGCAACAACTCGCCGGCCGAGATACCTAGCTGCTCGAGCGCCCGCGGACGCGAACTTTCAACGACCACGTCGGCTACTTCGAGCAAGGAGCGCAACAAGGCGAGATCGCCATCGTCGGCAAAATCCACTGCGACGCTTTGCTTGCCGTGATTGAGCAGGTCGTAGAAACGCGGCGGGCCCTGCCGTGCGCCGTCGGGCCGGCGCGTGCTCTCCACCTTGATTACGCGCGCGCCGCAATCGGCCAGCAGTTGCGCGCACAAGGGGCCCGCCCACAACGACGACAGGTCAACGACCAGCGGAGGATCCGCGGCAAGCGTCGGCCGGTCAAGCGCCAGCCCGTCAAGAGTGGTCATGCCCTGGGCAAAGCGCATCCAAGGGGGTGCGACGGCCGCCGGGCGCGTCACCCGGGAAACCGGCAGGCCCAGGAGTTCGGCGCGCTCGAGCAGCGGGCCACAAGACCTGTGGGCCAGCTCGTGTTCGAGCAGGGGCCACGCGCTAGCGGTCGAGCTGGGCGGTGCCGTGTCGAGTTGGAGCCAGGCGGCCAGGGCTGCGAGGTCGTCGCTGCGCGCCAGGTTGATGGCCAGCCAGCCGTCACTGCAGGGTAACAGTCGGCAGGAGCCCCCGGGCGATAGCGGGCCTCTACGCGACAGTTGTGCGCAGGCCGCACGCTCGCCCAGTAAAGCAGCGCCGTCGAGTTCGTCGAGGCAGCCGGGTGCCAGTGCGCGCAGGGCCGCAGCGGCGCCGTCGGCACACAGCGCCAGCGGGCCCGGGGCCAGTAGCGGCGCGCCATCGGCGCGGCCGGTGAGCTGCATGGCCCCCGACCGGGCCCAGGCCAGGGCCGGATGCTGCACGGGGCCGAGGTCGCCGGCGCACAAGGGCACGCGGACCGGGTCGAGGCCGCAGTCGGCGAGCAGGCCCCTGGCTGTTGCCGCTCTGGTCACGACGGCGATGATAGGGGCGGCGCCGTTGTTGCGCCAGCGCGGGACTTCGTGTTTGCTCTGCAGGCTGGCGTGGTCACGAGCACCGGGGCAGCGAAACGGAGGGAGCAGTAGATGGCTACAGTATTCGACAACACAGGGGATTTGCAGGCGGCGGTAGGACAGGAGCTGGGCTTCAGCGACTGGGTGGAGATCACCCAGGAGCGGGTCAATACTTTTGCCGAGGCCACCGGTGATCACCAGTGGATTCACGTCGACCCCGAGCGTGCCAAGACTGGACCTTTTGGTGCGCCCATCGCGCACGGCTACCTGACGCTGTCGCTCATCAGCATGATGCTGCCGCAGGTCATCACGGTTAATAACGTCGCCATGGGCGTGAACTGCGGAACCGACAAGGTCAGGTTCCTTGCACCGGTCAAGGTCGGCTCGCGCGTGCGTGCCGGTGGGGAACTGGTCAAGGCAGACGAGACGCGCGACGGCGCCGTGCAGGCCACCATACGCGTGACCATAGAGATCGAGGGCAGCGACAAGCCGGCCTGCGTGGCCGACACCATAAGCCGTTTCTATCCCGCCGGCTGATTCGCTACCGGGCTGACCACCCGTATCAGGGTCGCTGGCTGCTCACCGGAACGACTTCGCCCGTCATGTACGAAGCGTAGTCGCTGGCGAGAAACATCATCACGTTGGCCACTTCCCAGGTCTCGGCGCTACGCTTGAAGGCCTCGAGGTCTACCAGCTCGTCAAGCGTTTCCTGGGGCATTACCTTGCTCAGAAAAGGGTGCATGGCCAGGCTCGGCGACACCGCGTTGATGCGCACGCCGTGCGGCGCCGCCTCGAGCGCGGTGCAACGGGTGAGCGCGCCCACGCCGGCCTTGGCCGCGGCGTAGGCTGCCTGTCCGGCCTGTGCGCGCCAGGCGATGACCGAGGTGTTGTTGACGATGGCGCCGGTCTTGCGCGAGTACATGTGCGGCAGCATGGCCCGCGTTACGCGGAAGGTGCCCGTAAGCGTTATGTCGAGCACCATCTGCCACTGTTCGTCGCTGGTGTCGACCACGTCGGCCGTAAGTCCCAGTCCGGCGTTGTTGATGAGCACGTCCACGTGACCCAGCTCGCTCACCGCGGCGGCGATCATGCTGTCCACTTCTTCCTGCACGGTGACGTTGCAAAGTACCGAGGCGGGACGGCGGCCGCTTAACTCCTCGAGCTTGTCGACAGCTTCGGCCAGGCGGCGCTCGTGGAGGTCGCTCACCATGACCGTTGCGCCTTCTTCGGCGGCGCGGCGGGCGGCGGCAAAGCCGAGGCCGGTGCCGGCGGCGGCCGTCACCAGCACGGTCTTGCCGGCCAGCAGGTCGTGGGCTGCGGGATAGTCGGGTACGTTTTTACTCATTTTGCTCTCGGGTCCTCGTGGGCGGGTTGGTTCGGCTCCTGCCGATCATTCGGGGCGCGCTTCGCGTGGCAGGCCCAGCGCGCGCTCGGCGATTATGTTGCGCTGTACCTGGTTGGTACCAGCATAAATGGTGTCCGAGCGGGTAAACAGGAACAGCTTCTGCAACATGGTGAGTTCGCCGTCCTTGCCGGTGAGCTCGGCATCGGCGCCCATTACGTCCATTGCCAGTCGGCCCAGCTCGCGGTGCCAGGTGGCCCAGTAGAGTTTGTAGATCAGCGCTTCGCGGCCGAGTTCGCCATTCTCGTTGCCGGACAGCATGCGCAGGGTATTAAAACGCATGATGCTCAGGCCTATCCACGCGTCGGCCAGGCGTTGTCTCACGACCGGGTCGTTGGCGCGGCCATTTTTCTCGGCGGCTCGTATCACCGCGTCGAGCTCCTGCACGAAGTGTTGCTGTTGTCCCAGCGTGGACGCGCCGCGTTCGAAGGCCAGTGTTCCCATGGCCACCTTCCAGCCCTCTCCGACCTCGCCGACCACGTTGTCGCGGTGGGTGTGGGCGTTGTCGTAGAAGACTTCGCTGAACTCGGCGTCGCCCGTGATCTGCACGATGGGGCGTATCTCTATTCCATCCTGCCGCATCGGCACGAGCAGGTACGACAATCCGTGGTGGCGTTGACTTCCAGCCTCGGTGCGACAGATCACGAATCCCCAGTCGCACCACTCGGCCCAGGAGGTCCAGACTTTCTGGCCGTTGATGACCCACTGGTCGCCCACTCTGCACGTTGGCCAGGTCGCTGCCGGCGTTGGGCTCGCTGTAGCCCTGGCACCATAACTCCTTGCCCGCGGCTATGCCGGGGAGGAAGGTTTTTTTCTGTTGCTCGCTGCCAAAGGCAATAACGGTGGGGCCGAGCAGGCCTTCGCCCATGTGCCCGAGCCTGCCCGGGCCACCGGCGCGCGCGTATTCTTCGTGGAAGATAACCTGCTGCATCAACGACAGGCCGCGACCGCCGTGCTCGGTGGGCCAGCCGACGCAGGTCCAGCCGTTGCTGCCCAGGTGTTGCTCCCAGGCCTTGCGCTCGTCTACCAGTGCGCTGTCGTCGCCGGGGCCGCCACGGTGGCGCAGGCAGGCAAACTCGCCCACGAGGTTGTCGGCCATCCAGTCGGCGACCTCGCGGCGAAAGATTTCATCCTGTTGGCTGAAGCGCAGATCCACCATGGCATAGAACCCACCCCCACCCCCCTTGTCAAAAAGGGGCGTCTCCCGCTCAGTGGATCAGCCGGTACGTCTCCCCAGTTCTTGTGGCAGGTGGGGTTGGCGGCTAATCAGTGGGTTACGATGAAACTGGGTATTACGATGTTTGCGACCGACCGTTCCATGGATCCGGTCGCGCTGGCCACCGAGGCCGAGTCGCGTGGCTACCACTCGTTTTATGTTCCCGAGCACACGCATATCCCCAGCAGCCGTGTAACCCCGGCTCCGACCGGCGAAGACACCTTGCCCGACGAGTACAGCCGCACGCTCGACCCTTTTGTTACGCTCGCCGCCTGCGCGTCGGCCACCGATCGGATACTGCTCGGCACCGGTATCTGCCTGCTTGCCCAGCGCGACGCGTTGATCACTGCCAAGGCCGTGGCCACCCTGGACCTGTTGTCGCAGGGGCGTTTTGTTTTTGGTGTGGGCTACGGCTGGAACCGCGAGGAGATGCGGCATCACGGCGTTGATCCGTCGCAGCGCCGGGCCGTCCTCCGCGAAAAAATGCTCGCCATGCAGGAGCTGTGGAGCCGTGACGAGGCGGCCTGGGACGGAGAGCACGTGAGCTTCGAATCGAGCTGGTCCTGGCCCAAGCCGCTGGGCGGGCTGAGGCCGCCGGTGCTCATCGGCGGCGCGCCGGGGCCGACGCTGTTTCGCCAGGTGGCCGAGTACGCCGACGGTTGGATACCCATAGGCGGCGCGGGCATAAGCGGAGCCCTGCCCGACCTGCACCGTGCCATGGAAGAAGCGGGCCGCGACCCGGCCGAGGCCCGCGTGGTGCCTTTCGGCACGATGCCCGACCGCGACAAGCTGGGATACTTTGCCGACCTCGGTATAGAAGAAGTAGTGTTCCGGCTGCCCTCGGCCAACAGCGATACCGTGCTGCGTTATCTTGACGACTACCAGGCCTTCATGGACAGCTGACGACCCGCGCGGACGGCGCTGCTCACTGGTCCATGTAGCCCAGCGCCTCCAGCCGGCTGCGCGTGGCGTCGTCCATTTCGAGCTTTCCCGTTTCGCCGTCCAGCCTGCCGCTGTATACCGGCCACAGCCGGTTCATGGTGTCGGCCATTTGCCGCAGGACGCCGGGCACGAATCCCGTGCTGGAATCCAGGCGCTGTTGCTCGGCCGGGTCACGCGCGATGTCGTAAGCGTAAACGTCTCCGTTTTCATACAGCTGCGTGACCTTGCGCCCACTGCTGCGCAGCGACGATTGGTAGTTACGACTGCCCAGGCGGTAGAGTTCGGCCAGCGTGGAGCGGTCGCGTTCCTTCTCGCCGTGAAAGGCTATCCCCGACAGGTTTTCTCCGTCCATGCTCGCGGACGGGGTGACCCCTAGCAGCGAGAGCAGCGTGGGCATTATGTCGACGATGCTGGTCTCCATTTTTACTACCGGGCGCGTGGGGGCCACGCCCGGCACGTAAAGCACCAGTGGCACCCGGGTCACCTCGTCGAACAGGGTCTTGTGGTGTCCCTTGCCGCCGTGCTCGAAAAATTCGTCGCCGTGGTCAGACGTGATCACGATGATGGTGTTCTGGGCGACCCCCAACTCGGCGAGCGTGCTGCGCAGCTTTGCGAGATGATCGTCGACCAGGCGAATCTCGCCTTCGTACAGCGCCAGCAGGTGG
>LWDU01041315.1_pt1 | contig 73257 bp, 65 predicted proteins | sample 727161 | NCBI WGS metagenome assembly LWDU01 (sample SAMN04566230, study PRJNA314399) | hydrothermal vent metagenome | isolation source: deep sea hydrothermal plume seawater | place: Mexico: Gulf of California, Guaymas Basin | collected 2004-07-11 | reverse complement strand
CGAATCCAGGCATACGATGCTGGTCGAAAAGAGGTTGTTGCCATGCCTATGCCCACCGTAGTAGTCACCGGTGGGAGCTTCTGTAGGCAGGTAAACAAACCCAGTTTCCGGGTCATGTGAGATTTGTGCCCAGACGGCCGCGTTGCCCGTGTAGGACCAAGAATCATTTTCCCATGTATCAACGCCCAGTTCTCCTGGCTCTGGGATGGTGTGGAATGTCCAAAGAAGATTTCCTGTGGCAGCATCGTATCCACGGACATCGCCTGGGGTGTTAACCCTTGAGGGTGGTCGCGCACCCACATGGTGTGCCGATCCTACAACGATCACGTCACCGACAACGGCCGCCGTGGAACTGGCTCCGATAGAACCAACCATATCAATGCCGTCACGAGCCCTGTGGTCCTCCATGAGGTCTACGGTCCCTTGCTCACCGAAGCTCTCAACCTCGTAGCCAGTATCGGCATCGAGGGCGACCAAATGATATCCGGGGGTGACGACCAAGATCCGACCATTTCCATCTGGGTCTTCCCAGTACGCGACTCCGCGCCCCGAATTTGGTCGGGGGGCTGCTTGGAGGCGTTCCCCTTCATCTATTCGCCAGGTCCACAAAGTTTCACCAGTCCCAGGGTCGATCGCGACCACGCTGCGACGTCTGCCCGCTGTAGCATAAAGCACACCGTTGATCATCAGTGGTGTCGCTTGTGTCTGAGCAAATGGGTTTGGTCCAAAGTTTCTTGCATTCCAACGCCAGACGATTTCAAGATCGGATGCATTAGATGCATCGATTTGGTCCAGTGGCGTATACCGCGTATGGGCGGCATCGCCACCGTAGACATGCCACTCACCATTGGCTGTGCCTTGAGCGGGCAGAACCGAGGGAAGCAGAAGGAAAGCGAAGACTGTTAATGTTGATAAGGAGCGCTGTTCCATGCGCGGTGCTCCATCTATTTGGGAACTGAGTGGGAAGAAACCTGCGTGGGATCTGCAGACCTCGCCAGAGTTCCAGGATTTAGTCAATCGGGAAGGATAATAGTCGGTGTATGCTAGGCAGGGTCGTTGCCGTCCGTCGGAGCGCTCGGTACCGTGCCTCTTACACACAGGCCTTGGACAGATGAAACCATGAAGATTGCAACCCCGGCTCTAGCATCGCTGCTCCTTGTCATCGAAACCGTTTCTCTTGGGGGACAGGAAAAACGACCACTTGATCACGCAGACTATGACGTCTGGAATCGAATCCAGAATGTTGCTGTTTCAAGCGATGGTCTTTGGCTTGCCTATAGGCTGGTGCCGGGAGATGGAGAGGCCACCTTGTTGCTACGGAGCCTTAGCGATACCCGCTCACTAGAGATCGAGCGCGCTACTTCTGCGCGCTTTACAGCGGACGCCGGATATCTGGTAGCTCTTATTACCCCAATGGAGGACTCCTCAGCTGAAGCTGGCACTCAAGGTCAGAACGAAGAAGAGGACAACGAACCGAAGGATTCATTGGTTGTGGTGAGCTTGTCGGACCTGTCCACTTTTCGCAGAGAAAGGGTACGATCGTTCAGTATACCAGAGGATGTGGGCGACCGGATTGCATACTTGCTAGAAGGAGAGGACGACGCGGATGAGGAAGAAGCGCCAGATCCAGAAGAGGGCGAAGAAGATGGTGACGCGGATGAAGCTCCCCGCACGGATGACGGTAGCTCACTCGTGGTACGAGAACTCAGTTCAGGGCAGGAGCAGAGTTTTGAGAATGTGGTGAGCTATGAATTCGCTGCTGATGGCTCAACCCTGTTCTTCACTTCATCAGGAGAAGATGGAGCTGCTGATGGGGTTTTTGAAGTTTCTTCCGGTGGTTCCGTGGAGGTAGTCGCCACTGGCGAGGGGCGCTATATACAGCTTGTTGTTTCAGATGAAGGATCGGTAGCGTTCTTGACTGATCGTGATGATCGAGATCGAGAAGCCCCACGTTTCTCGCTTTATACCTCGGCCGGCGGCACGGCAACAGGCCGGGCGCGATTGGGTTCGGATGGACTGCCGGTGGGATGGGCACCGAGTGAGGATGGTGAAGTGTCATTCTCAAAGTCGGGGGAACGTGTATTTTTCGGTACGAGGCTTGCCCCCGAGCCTGAACAAGAGGACGAAACACCTGACGACGAGCGTGTTGTCGTTGACATCTGGAATTGGAAGGATCCTTTCCTCCAGCCGATGCAACTCCTACAGGCTGAGGACGAGAGAGGGCGCACGTACTCTGCGATGCTGGATATGGGGAGTGGCGACATTGTCCAGTTAGAGAAAGAGGATCTGCCTACGGTTGTGGTCAGCGAGAACGGAGATGGCCGCATTGCCTTAGGAACGAGCAATCTCCCGTACAGACAACTGGTGTCATGGGACGGTCGTTACTCAGATCTATTTCTGGTTGATGTTAGAAATGGCTCGCGGCAGGGCATTGCCGAGATGATTCGGGGTGGTGGCAACCTCTCCCCCGGTGGTTCGTATGTGACAAGATGGGATGGTTTTGAGAAGGCATGGTTTGCTACGAACACCGAGACTGGGGAAACCATAAATCTTACGGCCCCTATCAACGTTCCGTTCCACGATATTCTTGATGATCACCCAGATGCGTTGCGGTCGTATGGTGCTGCAGGTTGGACAGAGGGTGACGAGGCCTTTGTGGTTTATGATCAGTTCGACATTTGGGCGATCGACCCTATGGGCGTGACGGCTCCCAGGAATCTCACAGAGGGCTCAGGCCGAGCCACCAATACTCGGTTCAGAGTCATAGATATGGATTCTGATAACCCTTTTGTGCCGACAGATTCGGATATCTACCTCAACGCATTCGAGATCTATACAAAAGCGAACGGCTTCTATCGGGATCATTTTGATGGAGCCGGGGAACCTGAGCGCCTCGTAATGGAGGATGCGAGTTTCGGTGGGGTACGTAAGGCAGAGCAGGAGGATGTTTATATCTACACACGCTCGACCTTCCAGGAATTTCCTGATATCTGGGTAGCGGATGAAGATTTCACGGACGCTCGTAAGGTCACGGATGCGAACCCACAACAAGACGAGTATTTGTGGGGTTCAGCCGAGTTAGTCGAGTGGTCTTCAAACGACGGGATTCCGCTTCAGGGAATAGTATATAAGCCGGAGGGGTTCGATCCTGAGAAAGAGTACCCGATGATGGTGTACTTTTATGAGCGCTCTTCAGATGGACTCCATTCTTACACTGTGCCCGCTCCAGGCGGGTCTTCCATTAATCGCAGCTTTTACGTTAGCCGGGGATATCTACTCTTTGTCCCGGACATCCCGTACATGATTGGTTATCCAGGCGAAAGCGCTCTAGATGCTGTGGTCCCCGGTGTCTTGAAACTGGTCGATCAAGGCTTTGTGGACCGGGAACGTATCGGAGTACAGGGTCACTCTTGGGGAGGATATCAGATCGCCTACATGGTTACACGTACAAATCTGTTCGCAGCAGCGGAAGCAGGAGCCCCTGTGGCCAACATGGTGAGTGCGTACGGCGGCATCCGCTGGGGTACTGGGATGAGCAGAATGTTCCAGTACGAACGAACGCAGAGCCGAATTGGTGGATCACTTTGGGACAAGCCACTTCGATTCATAGAGAACTCACCGATCTTTACTGCGGACAAGATCGAGACCCCTGTGCTCATGATGCATAATGACGAGGATACGGCGGTGCCGTGGGAACAGGGAATCGAGTTCTTTGTGGCACTTAGGCGATTGGGTAAGCCGGTGTGGTTGCTCAACTACAATGGGGAGCCGCACGGACTCCGAAAGACTCAGAATCAAAAGGACTGGGCTACTCGAATGCAGCAGTTCTTTGATCATTACCTCATGGATGCGCCTGCTCCTGTATGGATGGAAGAGGGTGTCCCGGGGATATTGAAAGGCAAAACTCTTGGACTAGGGATGTCCAAGAAAGTGATCTCTCAGGGGGGATGTTAAGAGGGCTGTCGTGGCACCTACGGGTCGCCATAAGGCGCTAGTTGGTTTCCCTACCATCGTAGATCAGTGAACGGATCACACTTTAGGTTCTTAGGAGATTCTTAGCGATCTCGGGTAGTCGATCGAACCAGGGCTGCGCACGTTCGAGTTGCTCAGCGAGTCGGAATAAGGTGGCTTCGGCACCGAAATGACCTACGAAATGGATACCGATGGGTAGCCCATCCTGATTCCAGTGCAGTGGTACCGACATCGCCGGTTGCCCCGTGACGTTGAAGACTGGTGTCCAGGGTGTGAAATCAAATGCGTGCCTGGCTACCTCATCGAGTAAGCCAATCATTTTCACCAGGTGTCCTGATCCGATTAAACCCAGGATGCGGAGCTGAAGTTGTTCCGTAGGGGTTGGAGAAAGTTCACCGATTCTTGCGGGAGGTGTGGCGATGGTGGGTGTCAGTAACATGTCGTGCGTCTCAAAGAATGCTCCCACAGATCGCGCCTCGCGCTCGAGAAGGCGAAGGGCGCTGCCGAATTCTCTGGCAGAGAGTGACTGAGAAAGTAGACTGAGGGTCTGGGTAGCCGGTTCTAGTTCGCTACGCTTAGCTCTCCGGCCGAGCACGGTTTCCGCATCGTGAATGTCGGTACCCACTTCGCTTGCGACCATCAGCATAAAGGCTCGGGCAAAGCCTTTGCCATCGATCTGAGGCTCAGCTTCAATGAGCTCGTGCCCCAAATCTTCGAGAAGCCCGACAGCTTCTTCGACGGCAATGATGCAATCTGGGTGCACCTCTGAACCTAGGGTTGGCTTTGTTGTCCAAGCGATCCGAAGTCGACCGGGCGCCCGCCCAAGTTCTTCAGCAAATGGATGTTCGGGCATGGTGATCTCGTAGGGGGCGCCCGGGTCAGCTCCGTGTGTTGCGTCTAGCATTATTGCGCTGTCTCTCACAGAGCGAGAAAGAATGTGTTCCACTGTTGCGCCTCGCCAAACTTGTCCTAGAAAGGGCCCTGTTGGGGTGCGTCCTCGGGTAGGCTTGAGGCCAAACAAGCCGCAGCATGAACCTGGAATCCGGATTGAACCTCCACCATCTCCGGCCCCTGCCATCGGAGCAAAACCAGCAGCGACTGCGGCTCCTGAACCACCACTTGATCCTCCGGGCGTTCGAGCCAGATCCCAGGGGTTCCTGCAGGGGCCCCATAACTCCGGTTCCGTGTAGGGGGTGAGTCCGAATTCAGGTAGGTTTGTCTTGCCGAAGATGGATACTCCGGTGGCTCGGAGCCTACGTACAAGCTCCGTATCTTGCTTGGCAACGATATCCTTGGTGAGCCGACTCCCGGCGGAAGTAGGGTGTCCGGAAAAATGGCTTCCTAAATCCTTCGCAAGGAAAGGAACTCCAGTGAATACCCCAGCTGCGTGGCATTCCTCAGCTGCAGTGCGCGCATCCTCCTCCATGATCCTCACGACTGCATTGACCTCAGGATTGAGGATCGAAACTCGTTCGAGTGCTAGGTCAAGAAGCTCCGATGCCTTCACCTCTTTCGCACGGATGAGCTGCGCAAGGCCGCTGCCATCGTAGCTGATGTACTCGTCTTGGGTCATTCCTCTTGCCTTTCGGAGGGAGGACAACACAGAACCATAGACACGTGAGTGTCGTGACGACACTCACGAACGGTGATCTGCTTCTGTTCTAAGCGTTCTATCCAGGTGGTTAGATCGGAGTGTATGGCATTATCCTTGTCCAGTATCCCTGCTATACAGTGCATTGTGTGGGAGTTCTGATGTATCAGTCCGACGTATCACCGCTTCGGCGCGTCCTGATGAGGCACGCGAGTGACGCCTTCATCTCACCCAGTCGGATCGCGGAGCAGTGGGAGAATCTCAACTATGTGGATGCACCAAATTACGAGTCGGCTTGCCGGGAGTCCGATGCCCTAGTCGCACAGCTTGAAGACTTAGGAGTGACTGTCGAATGGGCCCGAGGTGGAGACTTTGGTTTGGATTCAATCTATATGCGGGATGCTTCGGTCTTATCGAATTCAGGTGCGGTTCTTTGTCGGATGGGTAAGGAGTCTCGTGCCTTAGAACCGGAAGCTCATGCCGATGAGTATCCGGCACTCGGGATCCATATCGTCGGCCTGATCGATGCTCCGGGTACACTTGAAGGGGGTGACGTGGTTTGGCTCGACAGCGAGACGCTTGCCATCGGTCTGAGTCGTCGAACTAATGCCTCAGGAGTTCTACAATTTCAGGAATTTCTCTCAGGTGGTGTTGAGATCCTCGAGGTGCCCTTGCCCGACTGGCAGGGTCCGGGTGACGTCTTTCACCTCATGTCGGTTGTGAGCCCGCTTGCGGAGGATCTACTGTTGGTCTACTCCCCGCTACTTCCGATGTCATTCCGCCAAGAGCTTCTAGCTCGTGGTTACCAGTTGATCGAAGTTCCACATGAAGAGTACGAGCCCTCAATGGGGTGCAACGTCCTCGCCATTGCTCCGCGTGTTGTATTGGCGGTTGAAGGAAATAGCGAGACGAGGCGGCGTTTAGAAACAGCGGGAGTTGAGGTTCATACCTACCGAGGCATCGAGATTAGTAGGAAGGGTTGTGGTGGACCGACCTGCTTGACCCGGACCCTGGAGAGGGAGATCCATAGAGGGGCTAGAATTAGCTGAGTAACTTTAGTTAACGTCTGCTCTTTTTTGGCCCCACAACTAAGATTGGTCCTATGCGGATATCATCGCGGAGGTCGATACCTAGCCCACGATCCGGGCTCACCAGGTCCGCCGCGAGAGGCACGGAGTAGGGCTCGCTCTGAGTCGGATCAACTCCGTAACCAAGGTCCGCTAAAGACTGAATCGTAATACGGCTTAGTGGATTCTGGACCCCGGAGTCAACGAAAGGACTCATGAGTTCCGCATTAAAAACGGCCTCTCTCCAGTGCGAGTCTTGAGAACCTGGCCCAGCCTCATTTTCCACTGGCACCTTTTGTCCACCTGTATAGTTAACTCCGCCGGCATTATCGAAGGCGGCGATGGCATGTGGCCCGATGAAGTGCGTATCCGCGGATGGGGTCACAGCGGATGGATTTACGAGAAGCTCCTTTCGGTCCCAAATCGTTCCGATACCCAGCACATGACCCATTTCGTGGAGCACAACCGGTATTAGAAGTCCTTGGTCGGTTATACGATCGAAATCGTAAATGTCGAATTCCATCATACCAACGATGGGATGCTCCGACAGACCACGTATGTAGCACGGCCCGGCCCGACCCAATATGGGCTGTGGGCCATCGATATCCCTGATACTGACATAGATCCTCACATCGTCGACAACGTCACTGATCAGTGGTTGTCCTGAAACACATTCGTTCGCTAAGGCAGGACTGTCTGCAAAGGAGAAGGCGTAGACGTCGTCTGTAATGATGCTTTCCCATTTCGCAGCTGAGGTCCGGAAGGCCTCGTCTTGCTCGGTGGTCCCGCCGTTTAGGAATACAAGCTCAATGTTGAAGGGATTGGGATCGCCTCCAACCTGCGCTTCTAGTGTCACACCGGAGAACTGGTCCCAAGCGAAGAGCAGGATATGATAGACCCCTGGTTCTGCGGCATTGAACGTGCATGATTCGCTAGAGATCGGACTTCCCGACTGGCACTTATAATCATCTCGGTGCGCCGGTCGTGGACCGTGGTGGACGTAGAGATCCAAATCGCCCGAACCTCCAGACGTTGAGATCACTAGATTGCTGGATGATGGCAACTCAAGGTTAAAGAGGAGCTCCATGCTGTCTGGAAGCGAAAGGCTCCTGGCCGGCGTTCCGGCGACCAACTCGGTTGCTGCTGCAACAGGAGCACTTCGTCCTACACTGTTGTTGGCCTCATCGTGTTCGTCGATATCATTGTTAGGATCGATGACTACCTGAAATGTATGTGGGCCAGAGGCAAGCCTTCCTACGTCAAAGCTGACCTGAGTCTCCGCGTTGTCCGTGAGCTCAGAAACGGTTGTGTTTCCGGCTTGGACGTTGTCGAGCAGAAGCTGGACATCAAAGGCTGAGCCGGTGGTGAAATCACCTGAATTCGTGATTGTTGCTGTCACGGTGAGGTCCTGGAAAGCAGTCGCGTTCGCAGGGCTGACTACCATACTACTGATAGTGAGATCGGCCTTTGCCACATACAGCTCTGCGGTGGCTGCGAACTCTAGGTCAGGGAATGCAGCTGTGCTCGCAGTGAGTGTATTGGCCCCAACAACGCCCATGGTCCAGGTGCCTTCAGCTGTCCCTGTTTCTCCTGTCACGCTATCTGCAGGATTGATAGATCCACCACCATCGGTCACAGCAAAAGTGACCGGAATGCCCGCGATTCCATTTCCAAATTCGTCTTTCACTGCAGCCGCGACGGGTTCTGGGAGAGGTCGATTATTTTTCCCGATTTGCTGATCTCCAGACTCCTTACTGAATGCGGTTGCTGGACCGGGTGTCGCCGTAGCAGAGAAACTAGCTTTCCCGCTCTCGCTTCCCTGGACTATGGCGGCCACGTTTTGGGTACCGGACGTTGTACCTAAGGTCCAGGTCGTTGAGGCCTTTCCGTCACTGTCACTGGTTACGCTTGTTTCGCTTAGCGATCCGCCGCCCTGGCTGATCGAGAAGTTGACACTTACTGCTGATACGGCAGTACCGCCTTGATCTTCCACACGAGCAACCAGCGGCTCTGTAAGTAGTTGGCCAACTGTATCAGTCTGGGCGTTTCCTGATATAACCGATAAGCTGGTAGCAACCTGCTGCACTGTCGCTGATGCAGTTGCAGATAGGCTTCCGGAGGTCGCCGTTAGTGTCGCTTGACCATTACCGATTGCCGTGACTAGTCCATTGGAACTCACAGTTGCCACAGTCGGAGCACCACTGGACCAGGTTACCTGCCCGCTGACAGGCACGCTCTTGCTATTGCGCACTGTGGCCGTCAATTGAGTCGTTTCGCCCAGGAAAGTGAGGGTGACAGACGTTCTGGAGATCGATACTGAGTTGCCATCAGTACCTGGTCCCGTGCCGTCTGAGCCGCAGTTGGTGAGGCCTATAATGAGTGCAATGAGTAAGAAGCTCTTGGCTGTCCGCAGATTCATTAGGGATCTATGCTCGTGAAGTAACTACACGGGTTTGCGTAAATTGCTTATGACCATCAGGTGATTTGTGGAACCCAAATCCACTTTGTCTGGCACCAACCCACGGAGTACCGACTGCACCACCGGGTGCTGAGTTGATACCGATCATCCCTGCTGTGAGACGTCGCGCAACTTCTGCAGTCTCTTCCGAGTCTCCACCAAAGACGACCGCACCCAGACCGAAGTGGGTGTCATTCGCTTTCGTTACAGCTTCGTCTACGGACGATACGCGTGTGACACAGGCTACTGGTCCGAATGTCTCTGCATTGGCGATGTCCATTTCGTCAGTGACATTTCCTAGTACGGTTGGGACGACGAAATTGTCATAGTGCCCATCACCTCCGGCCAGCACTTCAGCACCACCTGCAATCGCTGCCCCTAACTGCCCGAGCACGTGATCACGTTGGTGACTATTCACCATTGGGCCCACATCTGCATCCCCCATCCCACTACCGACGGTCATCACGGAAGCGATCTCGGTGAGCGCATGCTCAAACTCTTGTGCGACAGAATCCATCACAAAGATTCGCTCGGTCGAGATGCACACTTGTCCGGCGTTCCGAAAAGAGTTCGACGCCGCAAACTTAGCTGCCCTCACGATGTCTGCGTCTCCAAGGACGATCATAGGGTCTTTGCCTCCGAGCTCCAGTACAACCCTCTTCAACGTTCCGCTTGCTTCCCGCATGATATGCTTACCCGCCTCTCGTGAGCCGGTGAATGCAATCATGTCGACATCAGATTGAACGATTGCCTTGCCTTGGTCATCAGCACCGTGGATAACGATCAGCACGTCCTTGGGTAAAACCTCGTTGAGTACATCTGCATATGCTTGACCACAGAGTGGCGTTTCCTCGGACGGCTTGAATACCACTGTGTTGCCAGCCGCCAGGGATGGGAGGATCATCCAGGCCGGCATCGACATTGGAAAATTCCACGGTGTGATCGCACCGACTACCCCGAGGGGATCGTGATAGATGGTCGACCTGAGTCGTCCATCCTCGACGACCTCGGGTGTGAGCGCTTCAATAATCTCGGCTAACTCTTCCTCAATCCCCCATCCTAGTGATTTGGCTTCACCAATTGCTTCCTTAAGGGGTTTGCCCATTTCTTTCGTCATGAGTTCACCATGCTCCTGCACCCGATCGACGAAGATATCTGCTGTCGCCTTAATCAGTTCCGCACGACCCTCTAGACCAAGGTCGCCCCAAGCAGGTTGAGCAGCCTTGGCTGTTGCGACGATATTAGGGACCTCCTCTGCAGGAGTAATTTCCACTTCACCGAGGATCTCTCCCGTGGCAGGGTTGTGGGACTTCAAAGTTTCCATTTAGCGCCTGTGGCGTTCGGTGGTGACTGAGAACGAGCTGGTTCGTTGGCGAACATGTCGGCCAGTAACGACTGGCGGCAAGGGAGTTGGGCCATGAAAATCTTACACCAAGTGCTCTCTCCTGTTCTCATATGTGTTGTATTGGCTGCTTGCTCCGCGAGTGACAGCCCTACGGATCCCGGTGGAACTCCAGCCGATGCCCGAACCATCAAGGCCAACCCCTCGTTTGCCAATGACATTACTGAAATATTCATGCGACGGGGTTGTGCCGGTAGCAACTGTCACGGGAACGGGGCGGGTGGTCTAACGATCAGCACGTCTGGGTCCGCAAATCATGAACGCCTTGTTAACGTGGCTTCGCCAATGTCAGGTGAGGTCTATGTTATCCCTAACGACGCTCAGAACAGCTATCTGGTGAAGAAGCTGGAAAATCGCCAAGGAAGCGGTAACGGCAGCAGAATGCCCGTAGGCGGCAGTGCTCTCGATAATGTCGACCTGACGAATATCAAGAACTGGATCAACGCGGGTGCTCAGAATAACTGACGTTCGAGAGAGGCCGGATGCTTTGATTAGCTTGAGCTGTCAGTTGGGAAGCCGGACAGTCCATGTGATAAGCCTCGTGCTTGTCGGGATATTTCTTGGGGCTGCCGTCTTGTCGGGCCAACAAGCCTATCAAGTTGCTCTCGAATCTGACCGACTTGTGCGGTTTACTTCGAGAACAGTGATAGATGAGTTTGAGGGCACTACCGAACGGGTAGACGGATTGGTTTCATTCAATACCGAGGAACTGACAGATCGCACGGGTGGACCTGAGTCTGAGATTTACTTCGAAGTGGATTTAGCGAGTCTCGATACGGGAATCAGGATGCGTGATCGCCAGATGCGGGATAGCTACCTCGAGGTTGAGCAATACCCTTATGCGGCATTCGGGGGCACGATCGAACAGGTGGTTTCTCTTCCCGGGGCGATGTTTCGGGTGATGACCCGGGGCGTACTGGGCATACACGGCGTAGAACAAGAGCGGACATTGACCTGCGACTTGGCAACGGTAAATGAGGGATACCACGTCAACTGCTCGTTCCCAGTGTTCTTATCGGATCATGACATTGAAATTCCCAAACTCATGTTCCTGAAGTTGAATAACGAGATTCGTATGGAACTCGACTTTATTTTGGAACCCGCAGAGCTTGATAGTGAGAACTGAGTGCGTCCGTCGTGCGATCAGTATGGCCATGATTTACGCGGCCACGTTCGCAATGCTCGGCTCAGCGCAACAACGATCCGACCGTTTCGAGAGACGTGAGCAGCCAGTAATCGTGCCGCCCACAGTCTTTCACTCACAACAAAGCGCGAATCTTCCCACAGCACAGACGATCTCAAGCGGCGCATGGCTCTTTGAGATATCTCACAGGTTCTTTCCTGCGGTATCTGAGGGATTTCAGGCTTTATGGGGCCTGGATGGTCCGGTAGCGAACCGTCTTGGACTCGCGTATGCGGTTTCTGATCGTACCATGGTTGGTGTCGTACGTACCAACATTGACGACAACCTCGAATTAAACGCCAAGACTCGCCTCTTTGAGGGTGGCACTGAATCCGTCCCAGTGATGATCGGTATAATGGGAGGTTTCGCTTGGAATATGTCGGACCCCGGTGAGAGTGGGGCAGGCGACAACGAATCCCAGGCTTACGCCCAAGTAATGCTCAACGCTCTAATCGGAGGCCGCTTAGGTATTGGGCTCGTACCAACAGTACTGAGAAATCCCAACATTCAGGATACCGAGCCAGAGACCACTTTTGCTTTAGGTATCCACGGGCAGGCTTACATCTCAGAGCAGGTGAGCCTGCTTGGAGAGTGGATCATCAGTAAGCGCCAGCCTGACCTTGAGCACGATAGTGGGACCCTCGGAGTCGAACTCGAGACCGGCGGTCACTTCTTTAAGATCGTATTAACCAACCAGTATAGAATGAATCCAACCCAGGTTCTTGGCGGCACACCCTCTCAGTTCAAGCCGAAGTATTGGAGGCTAGGGTTCAACGTTACGAGGCTGCTCACCTTCTGATCACTGACAATATCAAGCTGCCTGAGTCCCAAACGGCTACCCGACATAGTTGACGAGCAGGACGTAGAGAATGCCAGCGATCGTTGCAATCGCTAATAGCTTCAAGAGTTTCTTGATCACGGCAAATAGAAAGACCGCAACGATCAGTAATAGGGCGACCAGTAAGATTGGGTTTCCGACTAAAAATTCGATAATTCCAATCACGATAGCCTCATGAAGCGGTTTGGGAGCAAGGTCCTATCGAACGAACTCTCTGATTCTTCCATGTTTCCTCCATACACCTTCTAGAGTTACATATTCTCTAGGACGGTCCTGCAGGGCTCCTCCCATACTTCCTCCTAAAGCTAACGTCCTCTGGGCACACGTTGTCTTCAAGCCGCCACGACCGTAGGCTGCCGATCGCAGCAGGAGGCATAAGAACTACATGACAACCGAAACAATCGACTCTGCACGGTCGGCATCTCCATCAGACCGCTACTTACCATTGCTGGTCATTCTTTTCATTGGTAGTGGCTGTGCAGCTCTAATTTATGAGATCGTCTGGTTTCAGATGCTCTCACTCATCGTTGGCTCATCTGCCATATCACTAGGTGTCTTGCTGGGCACCTTCATGGGTGGCATGTGCATAGGAAGCATCGGCCTCTCGAAGGTTATCGCGACTGATAGGCATCCGTTCCGAGTCTACGCCATGCTCGAAGCCGGAATCGGAATTTTCGGACTGTTGGTTCTATGGCTCCTGCCGCATGTAGGCGGTCTGTATACGTCGATTGGTGGTCCGGGAATGGCTGGAATTATGGTACGGGCATCGTTTTGTGCTCTTTTCTTACTTCCTCCCACGATCATGATGGGGGCCACCCTCCCCGCGATCTCCCGATGGGTCGAGACTACACCGAAAGGTGTGTCGTGGCTCGGGTTCTTCTACGGGGGCAACACCTTCGGTGCTGTCCTGGGGTGTCTGTTGGCAGGCTTCTACCTGCTCCGGCTGCATGATGTGAGTGTTGCCACTTATGCTGCGGTGGGGCTCAATGCGCTGGTGACCGTACTCGCGTTATTCCTTGCGGAACTCACTGTCTATGAGGCTAGACAGCAAAACGAGAGTGCGGATGCGGTGCAGATGTCGCCGGGCTCGAGGTCAGTCCTGTTTGTAATCGGATTATCGGGGGCGACAGCGCTCGGAGCTGAGGTCGTCTGGACTCGACTCATGACACTGAACTTCGGTGGTACCACGTACACCTTCTCTCTGATCTTGGCTTCTTTTCTTCTCGGCATTGGGATCGGAAGCGCAGTAGGGTCTGTTCTGGCGCGCTTTGTACAGGATGCTCGCCATGCCCTCGGATGGACACAGTTTCTTGTCGTGGTCGGCTTGGCATGGGCGGCGTATTTACTTACCCGAGCTCTGCCTTATTGGCCGGTTAGTCCGGACCTCGCTATCAGGCCCTGGTACAATTTTCAGTTTGACTTTATGCGTGCCGCCCTCACCGCTCTGCCGGCAGCGGCATTGTGGGGTGCAAGCTTTCCTTTGGCGCTTGCAGCGGTTGCGGCAAAAGGTCAGGATCCCGGTCGTTTAGTCGGAAGGGTTTACGCTGCCAACACCATGGGTGCGATTCTCGGCGCGCTTCTGACGTCCCTGGTGTTGATTGGATCACTGGGTACTCAGACCACCCAGCGCATGATGATCGGGATTGCGGCTCTCGGGGCGTTGATTCTTCTGGTTACCGATAGGAATTACTCGGGTTTCGTCAGGATACGGGGCAGAAGTTTCTTAAGAGGTGCCGGTATTCTAATAAGCACCGTGGTTCTGGCTTGGACCGTGGCTCCGGTACCAGAGCTACTGGTGGGTTACGGCCGTTACGCAGCGACGTACCAACGAAGTGCAGAGTATTTCGATTGGGTCTATGTGGGCGAGGGCATGAATTCGTCCATGGCTGTATCTGATCTAGGTGGTGGTATCCGGAATTACCACAACGCTGGAAAAGTGCAGGCATCGAGCGAACCACAGGATATGCGTCTCCAGCGAATGCTGGGACACCTGACGACACTCGTACCACTCCAAGCGAGGTCGGTTATGGTAATCGGTTGTGGTGCCGGAGTGACGGCCGGAGCGGTCAGTATAGATCCAGCCGTAGAAGAGCTCACGATCGTAGAGATTGAACCCTTGGTGCCGGAGGTTGTATCCAGGCACTTCGGAGAGCACAACTTCAACGTTGTCGACAATCCTAAGACTGAAGTAGTCATCGATGATGCGCGGCATTATCTCCTGACGACTGACAAGAAATTCGACGCGATCACCTCGGATCCTTTCGACCCCTGGGTGAAGGGAGCCGCGACGCTCTACACCACCGAATTCTGGCTCGAAGCTCAAGAGCATCTTAACCCAGGCGGAGTGATTACTGTATTTGTGCAGCTCTATGAAAGTACTCTTGAGGCGGTGAAGAGTGAGGTTGCAACGTTTCTGGAGGTTTTCCCACACGGAATGGTTTTTGCGAACCTTAATCAGGGACAGGGCTACGACGTCGTAATGCTTGCGCAGCGAGAGCCAACACCGATCGATCTCGATGCTATGGACGAGAAGCTACGCACTCCTGAATACGCCACTGTAGCACAGTCTCTAGCTGAGGTGGGTTTCTATTCAGCGCCCCAATTGATGGCGACATTCGCTGCTAAGAAGCCTGAGATCGATCCATGGCTTGCTGACGCTCAGATCACGCGAGATCGCAACCTGCGACTACAGTTCCTTGCTGGCCTCGGCGTTAATCTTTATGAGGCTGACGCAATCTATCGGGACATGGCTCAATACCGGACCTACCCGGAAGAGCTGTTCGTTGGCTCCCCTCTAAGCCTAGCGCAACTCCGGGCTGCTTGGAGTGGGATGGAATAGTGGGAGACAGACTTGCGGGAGCCCTCTGGGCGAGTCCCGCTTGAACTTCGTGCTTGGCTTGCGTGCGCCATTCTTATTCCCGACGTACCCTTTCGATCTATGAGTATGCCTTGGCATAAAGCGAAACCTCTGAACGGGCCTTTCAGGGGGGCCGTAAACAGGAGCTCAACAACGTGACGACCTCTAGGACCTTCTTCGGTCACCCAATAGGGCTTTCCACGCTCTTCTTCACCGAGATGTGGGAGCGCTTCTCATACTATGGGATGCGTGCTCTGCTAACACTGTTCATGACAACTGCTACGATCGAAAGCAATCCCGGTCTCGGTTATGACGTAGCGACTGCAGGTGCGATCTACGGCCTATATACGAGCCTCGTATATATCCTAGCACTGCCTGGTGGCTGGATTGCGGATAACCTGTGGGGTCAGCGCAAGGCCATTTGGGTAGGTGGCTGGATTATCGCAGCCGGCCACTTCACGATGGCTGTTCCTTCAAATATCACGTTCTTTCTAGGGCTCGTATTCATCATCTTTGGGACAGGTCTGCTTAAGCCCAACGTCAGCACAATTGTCGGTGAACTCTACCCTGAAGGTGGCGCACGCCGTGATGCTGGTTTCTCCATTTACTATATGGGGATCAACCTTGGTGCCTTTTTCGGTCCCCTTATTACTGGGTATTTGGGGGAGGGGATAAATTGGCACTACGGCTTCGGCGCTGCGGGAGTCGGCATGATTCTAGGGCTCATCCAGTATCGAGCCGGAATGAAACACATGGGGAATATCGGTCTTCTCAAGACCGGGGACACACCGGAGCAGGTTGCCGCTAAGTCCCGCACATTCTTCAGTGTCTTTTTTGCTGCGGTCGCTACGGTCATGGTGTTCAGCTATATGGTCTCAGCTGGCATCCTTTCCCTTACACTCACGCAGATCGCGACTTATTTGGGCTATTCGGTGCTGCTATTGGTCGCCGGTTATTTCATATACGTATGGACCGCGGGGGGGCATACGGTGGAAGAGAACAAAAGGATGGGTGTCATCTTTTGGCTCTTCTTACTGATTGCTGTCTTTTGGTCCGGCTTCGAGCAAGCAGGGACTTCGCTGAACCTGTTCGCTCGTGACTTGACGAACCTAAGTTTGTTCAATGGTGCCCTAGAAATTCAGGCTTCACAGCTACAATCAATAAATGCCCTCTTTATCATCATACTGGCGCCTGTCTTCGGCATGGTCTGGGTCTGGCTAGAAGGCCGTCAGAAGAATCCGTCTCTTCCAATGAAAGCCGGCTTGGGCCTATTGGGCCTTGCGGTTGGTTTCTTTGTTATTGCTTGGGGCGCAGCCAACTCGTCCCCTGATAATCTTGTATCGCCAGCGTGGCTTGTAGTCACTTATTTCTTTCATACAGTTGGAGAACTCTGCATTTCGCCCATCGGACTTTCTGCAATCACAAAACTCTCTCCTGAAAGAAGAGTCGGTCAGATGATGGGCATATGGTTTGTGGGGGCCGCACTCGGAAACTTGTTTGCTGGTCTTATGGCAGGCCAACTCGCGACGATGGCTTCTGCTGAACTCTTCCGCACGGTTGCAATGATATCGGCTGGAGTTGGGATCTTCGCAATAATTGTGAGTCCGCAGGTGAAGAGACTGATGGGTGGAGTCAAATAAGACCGATCAGCCTGGAGATGTGATAAGGCCTAAGGACGTCTTAGGTCGCTTGGGGATGAAGTATTGTGGGCCTCTTATTTAGCGGGTCACGAGCCTGGCCAGCTCGTAAGATTTATTTTGAATTAGGCTTTATGGTCGATCACTGACGGTCCTGAAGAAACGGAGTTTTGACATGACCCTAGGGGACCTTGCCGCGCTTTCTGCCACCGATATCGTGGCACTCGTGAAGGCACGCCAGATCTCTCCAGTGGAAGTCGTCGAAGCTTCATTAGACCGCATAGAACGTTACAATCCGACCCTTAATGCCGTTGTTACACTGAATGAACAGGCGATTGAAGACGCTAGTGCCCTGGAGGCGTCAATAAAATCCGCCCCGGGCGAGCAAGTGCTTTGTGGTGTCCCTGTCGGTATCAAGGATTTAACGCCGGTAGCGGGCCTACGGACCACATACGGCTCACCGATATTTTCAGATCACATTCCCACAGAGGATGCAATGGTAGTGCAGCGCCTTCGCAGTGAAGGCGCGATTATCATTGGAAAGACCAACACGCCAGAGTTCGGGGCAGGGGCGAGCACATTTAACGAGGTATTTGGCCGCACCCGTAACCCCTGGAATCCGGAGCGTACCTCGGGAGGCTCGACAGGCGGTGGGGCTTCTGCACTCTCGAGTGGTATGATCGCGATTGCCGAGGGGAGTGATCTCGGAGGATCGTTGAGAATTCCAGCGTCTTTCTGCGGCCTTGTTGGGCTCCGCCCTTCACCGGGCCTAGTACCGACACACCCGACTGAATGGCTCTGGGACGAACTGTCGGTTAGCGGACCGATGGCTCGAACTGCCGAGGATGTGGCACTAGCCCTTCAGGTAATGGCAGGGTCCGACCCGCGTTCTCCGAGGAGTCAGTCGATACAAGGCCGGGATTTCAGTCTCGGTATACGAGAGCTCCAGACGGATGGACTTCGCCTCGGGTACTGTCCTGACGTGGCTGGCCTAGGAATTGATCCGAGGATCGCGGAAGTATGCCGCTCTGCTGCCTTGGGTCTAGAAATAGGCGGAGCTGATGTTGGGCCGATTGAAGTGGATCTTTCAGACGCGAGGAAGGCGTTCTTACACCTGCGTGGAGTGTGGATGGTCACGCATATGCGAGGCCTTATGGATCGTATCGAAGAACTTGGCGACAACGTCCGTGGTAACGTCGAGGCCGGCCTCAGGGTAACAAGTGAACAGCTTGCTTGGGCGCATGGTGTGAGGGACCGGATTTGGATGTTCTTCAGGCATTTCTTCGAGCGTTATGACTTTCTGCTCACCCCCTCGATGGCAGTTTCACCTTTCCCGGTTGAGCAGAATTATCCCGAGTCGATAGCAGGGCGACCCATGAAGACCTATGTAGACTGGTTTGCTCCAACGTTCACGCTGAGCCTCACCGGTCTCCCGATCGCGTCTGTACCCTGCGGGCTCGACGATGAGGGCCTTCCAGTCGGATTACAGATCGTCGGGCCACCTGCAGGAGAAGAAAAAGTCCTGGGGCTCTGCGCCCGGATCCAGGAGATGTACCCGATTGGATATCCGGATCTAGCTGCTATTGATCGGTTCACCGTGGCCGCGACTGACTAGTTTCTTAGGTCAATAGACCGGGGTGCCCACCGGTATGTAGGAACACCACCCGGTCGAGGTCTGAAACCATGCCGGTGCGAACCCAAGAGATTAGTCCGGCAGCTGCCTTGGCTGTATAGGTGGGATCGAGTACGAGGCCCTCATGCAATGCGAACATACGGAGCGCCTCATCTGAGGCCGCTGTCGATAGGCCGTATCCGTCTCCCACCTGGTCGTCGATTGCCTTGATGCTGTCCGTTAATAAAGCACCGTCCCACCCGAGGAGGTCAGCACCTTCACGTGCGATCTGTTGAGTACGCTCCTCAATCTCAATCGCACTCATATCCGCACTTACGCCCACCAACAACAGGTCATTCAGCTCGAGAAGAGAAATACCAAGCAGTAGACCAGCGAGGGTACCACACGAAGAACTGGCAACGAACACAACGGTTCTCTCAGGAGGTGGTTTTTGGTTGGTAAGTTGTTTGAAGAGTTCAACGGACGCAGCGGCATAACCGAGACTTCCAAGCCCCGTGGAAGCACCGATCGGTATTACTAGAGGATGCCCTCCTTCCATTTCGATGTCTGCTGCGGTGCTCTGGAGTTGTGCTGAGCGATCTTGGCGCTCAGGTACTGTCACGATCTCGGCGCCGAAAAGCCTATGTAACAGGGCATTCCCTGTTGGGGTCTCCGGCTCCGGGCCGTTGACGATGAGAGCACAACGCAGACCGAGTCGGGCAGCAGCAGCAGCAGTAACACGGCAGTGGTTGGACTGGGGACCACCGGCAGTGATGAGGCAAGTGATACCCTCAAGTCTGTCAGGGGCCAGTTCAAATTCCAGCTTACGCACTTTATTGCCACCGAGGCCGAAACCAGTTTCGGAATCGAGCTTCACGAAGAGATCGAGTGCGGGACGTCCGAGTGCTTCGGTTAGGCGTGCGAGCGGACGGATTGGCGTCGGCAGGTTCGCCAACTTGATCCGTGGCCATTCCGAAAGCCTGGTGAGTGCGGCAGAGGAAGCTATGACACACACCTTCTGCTAGTGCAAATCACTAGCGTTTCAAGCGTTTCTGTGAGGATAAGCGTTTCCTGAGACATTCCCTGAGATTCCACCTTGCTGGAACTAAGCACGATCATATCAGGTCGGAGTGAACACTATGACATCTTAACTGTACCAGCGATCGTTACTTAGTAAAAATATGCTTGCTGAAACTTGAGATAAAGCGGATTTGAACCCTTCTCATTTGGTGCCGCGGCTGATCTTCCTGGTCGTTCTTGTGTCCTGCAGTCTTACGGTAAGGTTGGACGCTCAGGAAGGAATGATCCAGGGTCGGGTGCGTGACCAGCAGGGTGCGGCAGTGTTTGGTGCAGTTGTCCGACTGCTATCTGATACAACCCTGATTGGTATTACGGATACTGACCGTCTCGGATCATTCCGACTCACGGGAGTGCTCGCGGGCTCGTACCGCTTAAACTTCAGGGCGTTCGGGTACGCTGAGTTGACCGAGGACGTTGCTCTGACTGGCGACGAAACTGTTGAGTTCGACGTTCGTGTTGAACGTCAAGCGATCCAACTCGAAGATTTGGCGGTCGAGGCTGAAAGAAGCAGAGAAAGGATCCGTTTTGAGGAAGTGGGTGGCGCGACGGTTCGCGAGATTAACCTGTCCGATCTCAAACAGATTCCGGGGGTGGCAGAGGCCGACCCCATTCGAGCAGTCGAAGTCCTCCCTGGTGTTGTCTCGACCTCAGATTTTTCGGCTGCGTTCCATGTACGAGGGGGATCACAGGATCAAAACCTGATTCTCTTGGACGGTGTGCCGATCTTCAGCCCGTTTCACCTCGGTGGTTTGTTCTCGGTGTTCAATGCGGACATGCTGGATCGAGCGGAACTCCAATCAGGTGGATTTTCTGCTGAACACGGAGGTCGAGTCTCGTCCGTACTCCAGATAGAGAGTGACCCTGGCGACGGAGAGTTTGGTGTGGATGCAGGGATTTCTCTGCTTGCAAGTCGAGTTGCTGTGGGCGGTGGGGCATCCTCGAAGGCTCTCAATTCTCTTGGGCTTGCTGACCTGAAGTGGCGAGCGTCGGTCCGACGTTCATACTTCGATGTGCTACTCAAGCCCGTGTTCGAGTTCCCCTACCATCTCACAGATTTTCAGACTGTAGTCGAAGGGTGGACGCACTCGGGTGATCGCCTCGTATTAACTGCGTATACAGGTGATGACGTGCTTGATCTGACTCGTCTCGAACTCGAAGATTTCCCGCTACGGATCAATTGGGACTGGGGTAACGACGTGGTCGGTCTGCGGTGGACTCGCGCCAGACGTGGAGGTGGTTCACTCGACGTGCGGGCAAATCTTAGCCGCTACGGGAGCAAGCTAATCTTGCCCGATTTCGCGGACACGAATTTCAGAAGCGTGATCAACCAGCGCCAATTCCGAGTTGACTTGGATACCCGTCCTTTGCCGACGCTCCAGGCTAAAGTTGGAGGGTCGGTAGAGCGGATGGGATATGATAACCTTCTCGAAACCGGCGGTAGCCAGTTCGGTGGTGGAATTGGCTCAGGCTTGCTAACTGGGGCCTACGCGCAGGCTTCATGGTCACAGCCACGAGAGTGGGTACTCGAAGCAGGCACTCGTTTGGATCTATGGTATCCGAATCAGGGTGATCTGATCATGGAAATCGCACCTCGGGTCGCCCTGAAGCGTTTCTTCCATGATGGGAACGTCGCGCTTAAGCTGGCTGCGGGTAGGTACACACAATTCTTGCATTCGCTGCGAGATGAAGATTTGCCCATTGGATTGGATGTTTGGGTTGTCGCCGGAGACCGTGCTCCCCCAGTAGTATCAGACCAGCTACAACTCGGTATCGAAGGTTATGTCGGTCAAGACTGGTTTTGGGCACTGGAGGGCTACACCCGCACTTTCGATGGGGTTGTCGCAGTGAATGGTGCGGACGATCCGAACGACGAATTTGATGACATTCTGGGTGGTGAGGGGCTCTCGTACGGTGCTGATCTGCTCATCCGCAAAGAAGCCGGTACACTTACTGGCTGGGCCACGCTGTCCTTTCTCAAGGCTGATCGCACCTTCCCCAACACCTATTCACCATTCATCCCCCAACCGGACGTCACTTACCCACCAATCTTTGACCGCAGGATCGATTTTGATCTGGTGCTCAGGTATCCGTTGCCGGGCGGGTGGGATGGTGGGCTCCGCTGGAATTTCGGTACGGGCATTCCTTACACGAGACCGATTGGATCCCACCGATATTATTTGCCTGATTTCCTTAGAGAGCAGGGGCTTCTCGACAGGGATGGCTCCGCGGTTGTGCTCGGCGAACGCAACGGCTCCCGTTATGCGCCCTACCATCGGTTGGACTTGAGTTTCCGCAAGACCCTTGAGAAGACTTGGGGCACGCTTGTCCCGTACCTAAACCTCGTGAACGCGTACAACAGAAAAAACGTCCTCTTCTATTTCTTCGATTACAGGGCAAGGCCTCCCACACGATCTGGAATTTCGATGTTTCCAATCCTGCCGACGTTTGGTTTTGAGGTGCGGTTCTAATGAGACGTCAACGTACTGTACTGAGCTTGCTGCTGGTCTTGGCTTCAGCTGGTTGTGGCATCCAAGAAACACTGATTGTTGAGTTGGAGGATCTGGTTGTGGCAGAGGTTCACGTTCAAATAGGCGGAGCATTTCTCGGTGGAAATCGAGTTATGGCGTTCTTACATCGTACTCTTGGCACCTCAGTACCCGGTGCCCGTGTTGTCATTACACGTGGAGGCACATCTAGCGTAGAACTGCAGGAGGCTGACGAAGATGCTTGCCGCCAGGAGCGGCCTAAAAACCGTACCCGGGGAACGTGTTATTTGGCCTCTCAGGAAGTGGCTGACGAGTTTCAGCCGGGCGAACAGCTTGAATTAACCATTGGACTTACTCAGGGCCGCACCCTTCGCAGTGCGACAACGATCCCAGGAGAATTTATGCTGACAGGCATTGAGGATGGCTCTCGGTGCCTACTGCCACCGGACACAGCACTCACCGTTCAATGGTCTAGATCAAATGGCACCTGGGCTTATGTAAGCGAAACCCTAATTGTTGGTCTAGAAAGCAGTCTTTCAGGAACCGTGGCTTCTACTAATGAAGCGGACTCGCTCTGGCTCTTGGGGTTATCGCTATCAGCCAGCGATACCACAATCGTGTTCCCTAGGGAGTTCGGTATCTTTCAACGGTTCGATCTGGATGCAGAAGTAGCAGCTCAACTGCAGAAGGGTCTCACACCAGGGTCACGGGCATCCGTGACCGTTACGGCGGCTAATCGCAACTATGTGAACTGGGCTCGCGGTGGAAATTTCAATCCGTCGGGTAGGGTATCGATCCCGAGTGTGACCGGAGATGGTACGGGTGTTTTCGGTGCGACCGTAACCCGGACATTTGAAATGGTCGTGGATCCAGATTCGTCTGGAGCCGCCTACGAAGTTCCAGCTTGTCCAATTTCTTGAGCGCAAGCTCAGCTTGTCTATAGAGTGTGCTTGGCCAAGAGTTCCTGCACTCGGAACGCTAGTTGCTTCACAGTCACGGAATCTTGGTGGCCTCCGGATATCGTTATGTCAGCATATGCCCGACTCGGCTCGACAAATTTGTTATGCATAGGCAGCACAGTACTCTCGAATTGCTGAATCACGGACGCCGAGCCTCGTCCTCTTTCACCTGAGTCGCGTTCCAATCGCCTCTCCAGGCGCTTTTCAACATCCGTATCAACGAAGACGCAAATATCCATGAGCTCGCGCAGCTGTTCATGTGCGAGAGCGAGGATTCCATCCAAGATCAGGACCTGGGAAGGTTCCAATTGTATTGTGGATGAAGATCGAGTGTGTGTGGAAAAATCGTAGGAAGGTGCATCTACCGAATTTCCAGCGATCAGTGTCACAACGTGCTTGACCAGGAGTTCTGACTCGAGGCTAGACGGGTGATCGAAGTTTACTTCAGCCCTGTCTTTCAGCTCCAAATGAGAGAGGTCGCGGTAATACCAGTCGTGGCGGATGACAGTCGTGATACCGAGACCGAGCAGGCGTACAAGTTCTGCTACAATCGTTGACTTACCTGAGCCGCTACCTCCTGCGATGCCAACTATAACTGGGTGTGCACTCAACCTTACTCCTCTTGGAGTTCAACATAGATTCGTCTGGCTAATTTAGTCGTGACCGCGAGGGATGGTCCTTGGCTGTCTCCTAGCACAATGTCGACCACACCTTCGACCTGCGGCCCCTCATTAACCAGCACATTGACTCCTGGAAGAAGTCCGTCGGCAGCCATCGCTCTCAGCTCTCTTGCCTCTTCATCTTGAACCGCCTGAATACGCAATCTGGCTCCAGGAGCTGCATCGGCTAACGTCGCAAGACCCATGTGCTCTATATCACCCGTTGTTGTGGGGATAGGGGCGCCATGGGGGTCATGGCTGGGATAGCCCAGAGCGCTTGCCATGCGTTCGACAAGATCATCTGAGGCAGCATGTTCCAGACGTTCAGCTTCGGTATGAACATCATCCCAAGGATATCCTAGCCGTTCGCAAAGGTAAGCCTCAATGACCCTGTGTCGTCGCAGCACCCTGAGGGCTTCACGGTGACCTGCTTTGGTAAGGCGAACACCCCTATATGGTGCGTGCTCTAGAAGCCCTATCTCCGCCAGGCGCTTAACCATTCCGGTCACGGAAGCAGGTTGGATGTCTAGCGCTTCAGCAATTGCGCTTGTTGATGCCGGGTCCTCCCCTCGAGAGAGATCGTAAATCGCCTTAAGGTAGTCTTCGATCGATCGCGACAGTGGGCTTGGTATCATGAATTGAAGCTATCTCCAGCCAAAATCAGCGTCGAGGTTGCCGACCGTGAAAGTGCCCTTGCTAAGAAATGTGATTTTAGTCTCCAAGCACCCATGCAAAAATCAGAGGGGCAACAATTGAAGCATCAGAGTTGATCTCGAACCTCGGTGTATCCGAGTCGATCTTGCCCCATGTAATCTTTTCATTTGCAGGTGCGCCAGAGTAACCCCCAAAGGATGGCTGGGCGTCAGTGATCTGACATAAGTAGCTCCAGCATGGGACCTTATGCTTAAGGTCTTGGACGATGCACGGCACTGCGCAGATTGCGAAGTCACCTGCGATGCCACCACCGATCTGAAAAAAACCGACAGATGCGCTCGCACTGGAACTGTGCTCACTCTCATACCACTCCATAAGCGCCTGGAATTGCTCCGTCCCAGTCTTGACGGAGAGATGATTGGGAAGGCGGCCGATCATCACATTGGCAGTGAACATATTGCCTATTGTGGAGTCTTCCCATCCGGGTACGTAGACCGGAATATCTGCCTCCTTCGCCGCTAGCAGCCACGAGTGGCTAGGGTCGACCTGATAGTGCTCAGCTAGCGTTGGGTCATCAAGAATTTCAAAGAAAAAGTCGACGGGCATTCTGCGATCTCCTACCGCGGATGCTCGTTGCCAGCATTCGAGTAAACGCTCTTCAACTTGCCGCATAGCGTTCTCGGGGATGCACGTGTCTGTAACACGGTTCATCCCGCGGTCACGTAGTTCCCGTTCATCATCAGGAGAGAGATCTCTCCATGAGGGGATAACCTCATAATCATGGTTCGATATGAGGTTGAAAACGTCCTCCTCAAGGTTAGCCCCGGTGCATGAGATCGCATGGACTTTACCCTCACGAATCATACGTGCCAGGATGATCCCGATTTCTCCGGTTGACATCGCGCCGGCCATCGCGAGGAGCATTTTCCCCCCCCCCTCCAAGTGCGTCTCATAGGCTCGAGCAGCTTCAACGACTTCCCTGGCATTGAAGTGTCTGAAGTGCCTTTCGATGAAGTCACGAATTGCACTCAAGGGGCTTCTCCTTCATCGGTCAGAAAGGTTGTAGGGGTTACCTGCCACTTATTCTTATGGATGCACAGGTTGAGGTAGATCCTGCTCTGTCAGGAGATTTCCCGAGTTTGTTTCCGAAGAACACGGCCTGCTCTGATCCCAGTGAAAGCTCCTTCCCGGATTGCTGCTTTGCCGTTTACAAAGACATGAATCATCCCCTCGGAATAGTGATGAGGGTCCGCGTATTCGGCGAGATCTCGCACTGCGCCTAGATCGAATATTGCGATATCCGCAGTCATCCCCGGCCTAAGCATTCCACGGTTACTCATGCCGAACACCTGGGCCGGAAGCGAGGTCATGCTCCGAATTGCATGCTCAAGAGTCACAACCCCCTTTTCTTGGACATACAACCGGATTTTGCGAGCAAAGGTTCCATAGCTCCGCGGGTGTGGTACGCCTTCGTTTAGGGGCACCAGGCCGCCGTCTGAAGAAGTCATGGTCCACGGCTGCGCCATTAGTGTCTCTACGTCCTCATCGTTCATATTGTATGAGACAATGCTCACGCTTCCAGCCTTGATAAGATCAATAGCCGTGTCGATAGGATGCTGATTTCTTTTTTCAGCGACCTCACTTAGGAGCTGCCCTTCGATTGATTCATCCGGACGGTATCTGCGGAATTGGATGCGGTCTGCCCCGCCTCGTCGGGCGAGTCCCTCAATCATTCCCTCCTTGATACGTTCTAGTGTGCGAGGGTCATCCAGACGAGCCATCAGTGAGTCTCGGCCTCCAGCCTGGGACCAACGAGGCAGGAGGGCAGCTTCTAGGCCTGTGGCAGAGGCGGTATAGGGGTACTGGTCTGCGAAGACCTGGATCCCTTCTTCGCGGGCGCGTTCTACACGCTGAACGATCGCTGCTCCATATCCCCAGACGAACGGTCCTAGAGCCTTAACATGAGTGAGAATTGCTGGGATGCCTGCAACACGACCTACGTTGATCACTTCGTCCACGGCAGCGATTAAGCCAACACTGTATGTGGACTCATCGCGGTAGTGACTCGTGTAGGATCCGCTGTATGGAGCGACGACTTTAGCAAGCTCTTCGATCTCTTCCGGTGGCGCATAGCTTCCCGGAACGTAGAAGGTGCCGGAGGACAGGCCCCAGGCCCCCTCTTCCATAGCAACACGGACAAGGCCACGCATGCGTTCTAACTCGGCAGATGAAGCCACTCGGTCTTGCTGGCCGATCACTCGTGACCTCACGGACCCGTGGCCTATCAATTGGGCTACATTGACGCCTAGCCCATCTGTTTCAAGGTCGGCGCGTTGCGCATTCAAATCGATGGGCCCGCCACCGTCTGGATTTGCAAAAATGGTTGTCAGGCCCATTGCGAGGAGTGGCTCTGCGTGGCTGAGGCCTTCGGTAGCCAGTCCGGGGCCAGAATGGGAATGTGTATCAATGAACCCAGGGGTGACGTATAGCCCGGTTGCATCGATCACTTCATCCGCCGATGCGTTACCTAGGTCTCCGATCTCCATGATCTTGTCCCCTTGTATAAGCACATCAGCACGTACCCAAGGATTCCCTGATCCGTCCATCACGCGTCCATTCCTGATCAGCACTGTCTGCTCCTGTGCTGACAGTGGCTTGGCGAGTGCTATTACAGTAAAGAGCGTGATAGCTCGAAGAATCATAAGTCCTCTCCAGGAAGGGATCTGGGCAAGCTAAGCCTTAAGCTGCAGCGATGAGAGAGTAAGAGCTCGACAACATGAGAGTGTTCACTGCTTCGAGCAGAAGAATGTCTTGGAGTGGGGGACGAGTGCGTTAGCCGACTACCAGAAAGATAGACGGCTGAGTCTGTAGGCTTGAATGCCCAGGGGAGGATGCCGTCGATTACTTAAGCCCCAGGGCTTCAGTCTTCTTCTAGATAACCGTGTTCTATAAGAAGTTCTCTAAGCCGCGGTTGCCGGCTAGCGAGGGTCGTCCGAGCAATCGCCCGTGCGAATTCCACACGGTCAGACTCAGATACCTTATCCAACACAGCGATTGGTGCTCCATAGCGAAGCAGAATGCGCTTAGCATCAATGGCGACGGAATCGTTCACATTTCCCTCTGATATACGACAGGGATGAGGTGGCTAAAGCAGTAAACCATAATAACATCAGGTGAGCACTGCCAACGCCCTCGCAAGAACAGGTTTGATAATCTGTAAACAGACTGAGTAGTCAGTTCATCTCCTGTACATTGTCGCTCGGGTCATTAGTCTGGATTGCATTCGGGATGATTATTGGGCCGTTCAGCTCGAATCGGGGCACTGCAGCACGGAAGTGTTCGCCATCAGGTCTTACGAATGTGTAGTAACCCTCCATATACCCGACCGGAGATCGGAGCACACAGAAGCTTTTATACACGTGAGATTCTCCAGGCTTAAGCACTGGCTTCATGCCGACAACCCCTTCTCCGTCTACTTCAGTATCATCCCCGATTGAATCGTGGATTCTCCAATGTCGGAAGAGTAGCTGTGCAGTTGTATCACCTTGGTTTTCCATCTCTATCTCGTAGGAAAATACGTAAACCCCATCCTCCGGATTTGAATCAGATAGAGAGAAGCGTGGCTGAACCCGCACACGGATACCACTTGTGTCCTGTTCGTAGTCCATCATGAATCCTAGCACCAATCCATGTGTCTGCGCATCCCAGAGTGATCCTAGGAAATGGGATTAGCGAGGCCTGCTTCAGCCACAACAAGCAACAAAGCGCGTTGTATCGCAAGATGGCCATCTCGGTTGATCCACCACTCCCCAGGCGAGTGTCCTTCACCTCCAACGCCCCCTCGGCCAATGGTTACTGCTGGAACCCCTTGTGCGATTGGGACGTTCGAGTCTGTTGATGACCGAGCCAGTTCACCTGACACACCAAAAACTGCAGTAGTGGCCAATGCTCGCTGGATGAGTGGGAGTGATGATTCAAGGGATCCGGAAGGCCTGTCTCCCACCTTTCTGTTCTCAAGTGTCAGAGGGGGTCCACTACGACGGAGGCGGTTCTCTTCGTGTAATCCACGACTCATCGCGTCCAAGAAGATCTGTTCGATACGATCGAGACTTTCAGGACTTTCCGAGCGCATATCGACCTCCATCCATGTTTCTGCAGGGATCGAGTTCACTGAAGTCCCTCCTCCGATTCGGCCTACATTATAGCTGGTACGGGCCCCATTCCTCGTGAGCGTATCTGCAATATCTTGAAAGTACCGAACGGCCCGGCTCATTGCGTGTGCTGGATTTACCAGGCCGAAGGCACCCCACGAGTGTCCTCCTGGTCCACTAAAAGCTATGCGGTAACGAACGGAACCCAATCCCATAGTGACTAGTCGACTAAGGCCACCACCGTCGACATCAATCCAAACGTCAGGTGCCTCATTCGTTGCACGAAATAAGTGTTTCATCCCCCTGAGGTCTCCGAGGCCTTCCTCTCCTACCACTCCGACGAAGAGAATATCGTCCTCAGTTTCAACTCCGGCCTCCTCCATTGCTCGAAGAGCGGTCAGCACAACAACTAGCCCCCGAGTATCATCGCCAATCCCAGGTGCGAAGAGGGTGTCGCCAACCTGGCGGACTGTGACATCTGTTCCCTCCGGGAAGACCGTGTCTAGATGTCCACCAAAACCAATCGTCCGCTCCCTCCCTCGCCCACGGCGCAGCCCAATCACATTTCCTTCTATGTCGGTCCAGACGGAATCTGCACCAAATTGTTTTAGTAACTCAGCAAAACGCCGACCTCTAGCTTTTTCTAAGAATGGAGGTGCTGGAATCTCTGTCAGTTCGATTAATCTCTCGAGAGACCACTGGTCTAGTTCTTCAGCAAGCGCAAACGCTTTCACAATTTTTGGATCTACCGCGAGCTCGCGGGCCTCTGCGGCGTACTCAGGAGCTAACTCCTGAGCAGAGAGTAGCGAAAGATCGGGTACCAGGATGGCCACTAGGGCGAAGAGTGCCGAAGAAGTAGTTCGCAAGAGAAGTGACTCCGATGAGGATTCGCACTGAGAGTATAGGAGGAAAGCGACTAACTTAACGGGCTCTCATCTCAGCGTCTCGGTCGTCGGGGACCGCCGGAACAATGCCCATCCGCAATATTGCCATAATCGCACACGTTGATCACGGAAAGACCACCCTAGTCGATCAGATGTTTCGGCAAGCCGGAGTCTTTCGTGACAACCAGCAGGTGCAGGAACGCGTTTTGGATTCGAATCCCCTAGAGCGAGAGCGGGGGATCACAATTCTTGCTAAGAATACTGCAGTGTATTGGAATGATGTGAAGATCAACATTGTTGATACCCCAGGGCATGCCGACTTCGGGGGTGAAGTAGAACGGATTCTCAGAATGGTCGATGGAGTTGTCCTGCTTGTGGATGCAGCGGAAGGGCCTATGCCACAGACTCGTTTTGTTACGAGAAAGGCTCTTGAGCTTGAACTCCTCTCACTCGTGGTGATCAATAAGATCGACCGCGGGGATGCTCGTCCGGCCGAGGTGCATGATGAAGTACTAGAGCTTTTCATGGATCTGGAAGCAACTGAACGGCAGCTTGATTCACCATTTCTCTATGCTGTGGGGCGTGACGGTTGGGCAGGAGATACCCCGGAGCTAAGTGAGGGAGATTTAAGGCCACTGTTTGATGGAATTCTATCGCACTTTCCGGAACCGGAGGTCGATCCTACTGGTCCGTTTCAGATGCTCGTCTCAACCCTTGATCACTCTTCTTATTTGGGCCGGATTGCCATTGGGCGCATAGAGCGGGGGCAGGTGTGTGTCGGCCAGCGTGTTGCTCTTCTTGATTTTGGTAGCCCTGGCATGGTCGACGATGTGACTGAGGCTGAAGAAGCTAAGGTTGCTAAGCTCTACACGTTTAGTGGGCTAGAACGTATTGAGGTTGAGGAGGTAAGCGCAGGCGATATCATCGCACTCACTGGGATTGAAGGTGTGGAGATCGGGAAAACGTTGAGTGACCCGGAGTATCAGGAGCGTTTACTCGGGATCGCGGTCGAAGAGCCTACCTTGTCCATGGATTTCACGGTCAATAACTCACCATTTGCAGGACAGTCCGGCAAGTTCGTGACGAGCCGACACCTCCGTGAGCGACTATATAGAGAACTAGAACAGAACGTGGCCCTGCGCGTTGAGGATACGGAGAAACCAGAGACCCTGACGGTAAGCGGGCGTGGTGAGCTTCACTTATCCATACTCATCGAGACGATGCGACGGGAGGGTTATGAGTTTCAGGTTTCGCGACCGAGAGTGATAACTCGGACCGGTGTTGATGGAGAATTACAGGAGCCTTATGAGGAGGCGCTAATTGAGGTCCCTTCTGAAATAGTTGGCATCGTTATCGAGAAGCTAGGATCCAGAAAGGGGGAGATGACCGATCTGCGACCGATGGGTGACTCGGGAACCACTAGATTAAGCTTGCGTGTTCCCGCTCGTGGACTTGTTGGCTACCGGTCAGAGTTCCTCACTGACACTCGCGGAGAGGGTGTTCTTCATCATCAGTTCCACTCTTGGGGCCCATGGGCTGGAGTGCTCAAGGGCCGAGGGCGCGGCGTGCTTGTTGCCGATCGGGTTGGTAGGGCAGTCGGATTCGCACTGCAAAATCTCCAAGAACGGGGTACTCTCTTTGTGTCACCTGGTGAAGAAGTTTACGGTGGGATGATTGTTGGAGAAAACGCCAGACCGGGTGACCTCGATGTAAACGTTGGTAAGGAAAAAAAACTCACGAACATGAGGGCAGCCGGTTCGGATGAGAGCATCAAGCTAGAACCTCCTAGAAGGATTACGCTGGAAGTGGCGCTTGAGTTCATTGAGGAGGACGAACTGCTTGAGATCACACCTGACGCAGTCCGACTCCGGAAAACGGTTCTCGACCAAAATATGAGAAAGAAGGCGGCAAAGAGGGCTAAGGGTTGAGTATAGAGGGGACTTCGCTTGCCTGCTCTGACAACGGTACCTACGATCCATTTCACCCCGATAATGATGAGGTCTAGAATGAGACGCGACTGTCCACACGGTGCCATCCGATATGGTTTTTCTCTATTGCTGACAGGCCTTTTGGCTGGAACGCTGGTTACTCCAAGCCGTGCACAGGTTGAATGGTCTCCTGTCCCAGATGGTTACCCTCGGACGGCTGCCGAGGAAAACGGTTTCACGCGCCATACCCGACATCTTGAGATGTGGGAATACCTGGAAGCACTCCGCGGCGTCACCACCGATATGCGGCTAGGGAGCTATGGGCAGACATGGGAGGGACGGGAGCTTCCCTATGCTGTGTTCAGTCGTCCGCTCGTGAGCGAACCATGGGAGGCTTGGGCCCTAGGGCGACCTGTAGTAGTTCTGGCTGCGAACGTCCATGGAGGGGAACGAACGTTCCGAGAAGGCCTGATGATCCTGATGAGAGATTTTACAATTCCGGGAACGGATGCGTATGAGTTGCTTGATGAAGTCACAGTTCTTGTAGCGCCACAAATCAATCCCGACGGGTTTGAGGCGACTGAGCGAGGTACCCGAGGCAATGCGTGGGGCATTGACCTGAATCGCGACTACATCAAGCTCGAGCAGCCGGCGATCGCAAACTACGTAGGTAACATTATCAGCAAGTGGCGGCCGCACATGTTTGTTGATGGTCACAACGGCGGGTCACGACCGTACAACCTGAATTATCAGTGTCCGAGCCATTTCGATCCGGCAATTGAGATTACGCTCATGTGCGACCGGGAAATTTTTCCAGCCATCAATGCGAAGCTTGCAACGGAAGGCTACAAGGCCTGGTATTATACGGGCGGAGATGAGAATGAGTGGCGAGTTGGAGGGTCACAAGCGAGGATCGGTCGAAACTATGGCGGCTTTGTAAATTCGGTTGGAATTCTTTTTGAAGCCCCTTCTCAGGAGCTTGAAACAGGAGCAAGGGCCGGATACCTGGGTTATCTGACCGTAGTCGAGTTCGCTGCAGAACACACTGATCGGCTTATGAGCGTGGTCGATGATGCACGCAGTGAGACGATTGAGATGGGAGCTGAGCCGCGAGGTGATATCGCTGTCGTGATGGAGTATGCTGCAGAAGAGTATCCTGTCAGCTATGAAATTGTGCGAGGAGGTGGCAGGGGAGGTAGCTCGAATGATCCGGTAGAGATTATTCAGGTTACAGGAGCTGAGCTTATGAAGAAGCCGGTCGCCCTACGGTTACGCGCTCGCCCTTGGGCGTACCTCCTACCTCGTGACGCTGTTGATGCAGTTGCGATGCTCAGGCGCCATGGGATCACTGTCGAAACCCTTGTATCAGCTGCAGAACTCCAGGTTGATGCTTACACGGTCACGGACGTTACGCACGAGCGCGCATACAACCATGCAGCAGCCACGAAAGTTGAAGTAGGTGAGGTACTCACGCTTACAGAACTATTTCCAGCGGGCACCTTCATTGTACCTACAGCTCAATATCTTGGCCGATTGGTCGCACACATGCTTGAGCCGGAGACCGAGGACAGTGTCGTCTATTGGAACACGATGGATGCCTGGATTCCTCGTTCAGCAGATGCTGTAGGTGGAGGTCGGGGCTTTGGTGGCCGTGGTGCCGGAACGGGCTCAGCACGTCCACCTTTAGTACCGATCTACAAACTGATGACTCCGACAGCGCTCACCACAAAGATGATGGGCAACTAAGGTACTTAGGTCGGTATCGTTTCCGGCCTGGTTTGAGATTGATAGAGTTGCTCGAATCAAAGTAGGAGGTAGTGTGCCGCTGGTTCACAAGGATGGAGTCCGGGATAACAGTCACCCTTTGAATCTCAGTGACCCTGAGGACGGGGTGGACGTGCATGTGAGTCGGCCCCCTCTCTATGAAGTCTATATGCGTATGGCTGAAGAGCTTGCTAAACGTTCAACTTGTGCAAGGCTCCAGGTCGGGACAGTGATTACAGATGCCGGCCTGGAAAATGTTGTCGCGATAGGGTACAACGGTAATGCTCGAGGCTTTCCGAACAAATGTGACTCAACTGAGCAGGGCAGGTGTGGTTGCATCCATTCTGAGATGAACGCTCTTGTGAAGGCACCTGGGCAAATGCGTGACAAGGTCGCATTTATAACCGCGAGCCCGTGTGCGGTGTGTGCAAAATTAATGATACAGGCAAACATATCCTATGTTTTCTATCGTGAGCAGTATCGTGATCCAACGGGTTTGGCAGTACTCAAGCAAGGCGGGTTGGTGGCTTTGCCCTATTCGAAATGGAAGGATGCTTGGAGGGATTAAACAGACCGCCATAGGGACCGCCTTGATCGGAGGCTTCAAGGCCCATGAAAAACATTCACTGAACTATTAGTTTCTTTCGAAACTTCAGAGCGCCTATCCCAACTTCCTAGTGAATCGGGATGTTCCTCGAACTAATAAATTGAATCACCCTGACCCTAAGGGTTTGACTCGCCCCTACGGACGCTTCTTCCTACCCGGTCCTGTTGAAGTCCGGCCTGAAGTGCTTGCTGCTCAACTTCAACCGATGACAGGTCACCGAGGGCCGGATGTGCAGGCTTTCATCGGTGAGTTACAGGCCGGACTCAAGGACGCATTTCGGACCGAACGTCCGGTATTCATTGTCCCATGCTCGGGTACTGGCCTTATGGAGGCTGCAATCCGTAATGGTGCTTCGAATCGGGTGCTCTCACTTGTAAACGGTGCATTTAGTAAACGCTTCTCAAGTATCGCAAGTCACTGTGGCCTCGAAGTCGATGAGGTTGCTATTCCTTGGGGAGAAGCGCAGGACCCTGACCGAGTCGCCGCGGCCCTATCGGTCAAGAAATACGACGCCGTTACAGTGGCTCACTCCGAGACTTCTACTGGGGTATTAAACGATTTACAGACGCTCTCTGAGGTAGTGCACCAGCATGCTGGAACTCTTCTGTTGGTTGACTCCGTGAGTGGTGCAGCCGGTGCTGAACTCCAAACTGATTCTTGGGGACTTGATTTTGTTCTGACTGGTGGACAGAAGGCCTTCTCTATACCGCCTGGTGTTTCGTTTGGTGTGGCATCTAACTCGATGATTGAGCGAGCCAAAGAAGTGGGTGGCCGGGGCTACTATTTTGACCTAGTTAGATATTCTGAAAATATAGAGAAGTTACAGACACCCACTACGCCTGCGCTCTCAACCCTCTTTGCACTTCAGGTACAACTCCGCTTGATGGCTAAAGAAACCATGGAAGGTCGTTGGGTACGTCATCAAAAGATGGCTGAACGCACTTGGGCGTGGGTCGAGGAGATGAGGTCTTCGGGTGTTCAGCTTAAGGTAGTCGCCGCGGAGGGCCATCGTTCTCCGACAGTAACAGCTGTTCAGGTACCGGATGGGGTGAGTGCTCCATCGATCGTCGATGCTGTCAAAGAGCGGGGATGGGTCATCGGAGGGGGATATGGGAAACTTAAGCCTACAACATTTCGCATCGGACATATGGGCGAGCACACCCTAGACGAATTAGAGGAATTGCTCTCTGTCCTCACCGAGGTCCTCAGCTGATATGGCGTTGACGTTTTCCATTCTCGTTACTGACAACATCTCTGGGAGCGGCCTGCAGCCATTACGAGAAGATAGTCAGCTCAAACTTATCGAGATCAATGATTCATCTTCCACTGACTTTCGTAATGCGTTGACTAGTGCTGATGGTTTGATAGTCAGGAGGGTGTTGACAATATTGATCTAGATGCGGCTACCGAGCGTGGCATTGCGGTACTCAACGCGCCTGCGGGTAATACCGTATCTGCTGCGGAGCTCACACTTGCACTGATGCTCTCGGTGGTTCGCGGAGTTCCGGGTGCTGATGCTTCAGTCCGCCGAGGAGAGTGGGATCGGGGTCGCTTCAAGGGAGCAGAACTTCGAGGTCGCACGCTTGGCCTAGTTGGTGCTGGCCGTGTTGGCCAGGAAGTTGCGCACCGCTGTCGTGCCTTTGGTATGCACGTTGTGGTTAGTGACCCATATCTCACTGATGAAAGAGCTAAGGAACTGGGTCTGGACCGTGCTGATCTGGGAACAGTCATTGAGAGTGCAGACGTCCTATCTTTACATGTTCCACTTACAGATGACACTCGAGGGATGATCGACCAGAAAATCATATCCCGTATGAAAAAGAGTGCCTTCATTGTGAATGTCTCAAGAGGTCAAGTCATCGATGAGGCGGCTCTTGCAGTGGCCCTGAATGAAGAAAGAATCGCAGGGGCCGCGCTTGACGTTTATGAAAACGAACCACTCGAAGACGATAGCCCGTTACGTAAGGCTTCTGGCGTAGTACTTACGCCCCACCTTGGGGCCTCGACACTGGAGGCTCAGGAATTGGTCGCTACCGAGATCAGTGAGGCCGTCAAGGCTGCACTCCTAGAGGGGGATCTTTCTCATGCTCTCAATGCCCCGGCGTTCGGAGGTGCCACACTGCAGGAATGCGGACCTGTTTTTGCTCTTGGTCAACGCTTAGGAATTCTCGCATGTGCGCTTGCTAGAGGTGGAATCAGGGGTATAGAGGTGCGTTACTCAGGTGGGCTTGAAGAAGTGCTTCCACCCCTGACCGCGTATGTTCTCATGGGATTGCTCAAGAACATTATGGGGTCACGGAAGGTGAATTTTGTCAGTGCTGGATATCTTGCCAGACAGCGCGGAATCGGCATCTCACAAGCCTATCTCTCCAGACGAACTGACTATTCTGAGTTTGTTGAGATCATCGTTAAGGCCGAAGGTGAGGATCTAAGACTTGCTGGTGCTCTGTTGGGTGACCTACATCCCCGAATTGTTCGAATCCGAGATTATCATGTTGATATTGTGCCTGACGGCACACTGATTGTGCTCAGGAACCAAGATGTACCAGGTGTTATCGGCCGGGTCGGAACCCTTTTGGGGGGCCACGCGATCAATATTGCCGAATACCACCAGGCTCGGCTTACTGCGGGAGGGGAAGCCATAGCTGCTATCGCAGTAGACGGCACGGTAGATAGCAAAGTTCGTGATGCACTCCTGAATCTACCCGAAGTATCTACTGCGGTTGTCGTCAAATTGAGTTAGGCAGTACGAATCAACTTTGCATCGATCCGAGCTTATCCATCGGTGGGCCTTAGTCGCCCGGTTCTGTAAGTGCTCTTTGGAGTAACACCGCAGGGTGTAGGGCCGTCCGGCCTGTCCCGTCCCTGATCTGAGCGCGACAACTTGTCCCGCTCGCGACGATTTCTGTTGTCTCGTCTGTGGCCCGAACTGCCGGTAGCAAGTCCAATTCAGCCATTGCCATCGACGCGTCGTAGTGCTCGGCTTGATAGCCGAATGCCCCCGCCATGCCGCAGCATCCTGAAGGGATCTCCTCTACGGTTAAGTCCGGAATCCTCTCCAGCATTCGGACACTGGCATTGACTGTGCCAAATGCTTTTTGGTGACAATGACCGTGCACCTTGAGTCGCCGCCTTTTAAGTGGTTTAAAAGAAAGAGTGTGGCCTTGTGCCCATTCTTGGTCGAGGAACTCCTCTAGGAGTAGTACTCGCTCGGCTACCACATCCGCATCGTCTCCTGGTAGTAATGCGGGTGCCTCATCCCGTAAGGTGTAGATGCAAGATGGCTCTAATCCGACGATCCATGCTCCTGCTCGCGCTGCTGGAGCCAATGCGTCCAAGACGCGTCGGAGTTCTCGTCTCGCCTCGTCAAGCATACCCCCACTTAGGTAGGTACGTCCGCAACAGAGTGGACGACCTGGATACTGCAGTGTTTGGGTCTGCCACGAGCCTGTTTCTAGCAAATGTTTGGCTGCCCGCGGCACCTCAGGTTCAAACCACCTCGTGAAAGTATCAACGAAAAGTATGACGTCAGTGGGACCAGTAACGATGGGTGGGGGTGGGAGTTCACTGTCGTTCCAGGGTGACCCATGCCATTGGGGTAGCTTTCGCTCGGGAGCAAAGCCGAGCAGGCGACGCCCAAGGGGTAGTTTCCCGAGGATATTCACGAGTTGCCCGATTTGCGTTGCCCAGGGTGCTAGTCGCGGCAACTCTCCTAGCAATCGCGTTCGGACGGGAACACCTGAGTGTCGATTTTGGTGATACTGCCACTCCAATTTCAAGGCCGCCATGTCAATGCCGGTTGGGCACTCTCGTTTACATCCCTTACAAGAAATACACAGCGACATTGCCTCTGCCATCTCTGGTGAATTTAGGCCGGTTGCACCGAGTTGTCCGGTAACGGCGAGTCGGAGCGCATTAGCTCGTCCACGGGTCGAGTGTCGTTCATCTTGAGTGACACGATATGAGGGACACATCACCCCCGGATCTGATTTGAGACACGCACCATTGTTGTTGCATTGTTCCAGGGCAGTTAGGACTCCCCCGTCCTGAGACCAGTCTAGGACCACTGGTAACTTCTTCTCTACATTTTCGGCTTGGAACCTAAATAAAGTAGGGTCATCCATCCGAGGGGGATTGATAATCTTACCGGGATTCATGAGACCATGAGGGTCGAAAGTTTCCTTAACTTCTCCAAAGATCTGTCGCATCCGTTCACCCAGCATCGGCTTGATAAACTCCGATCTAAGGAGGCCGTCACCGTGTTCTCCGGAGTGTGTCCCTCCGTAGCGCCGCACGACCTCATGGGTCTCTTCCGCAATCGCGCGCATGCGGCGAACGTCACTAGGATCCCTGAGGTTTAGGGCAGGGCGAACGTGCAGACATCCAACAGACGCGTGTGCGTACCAGGTCCCCTCTACTCCATGCTTAGAAAAAATCTCGTCCACATGCCGAGCGTAGCTAGACAGGTGTTCTAGTGGCACCGCACAGTCCTCGATGAACGAAATGGGCTTCCTGGGACCTGCCATCGACATCACGATATTGAGACCTTCCTTGCGTACACTCCAGGCTGCTGATTGGAGTGATTCAGTTTCTGCACGCACTACACTGTTCGGGTGCCCTAACTCGCTCAAAAGTTCCTCGAGTTCATTCAGCTTATCGCCCAGGTCTGTCCCTGGAAGTTCTTCGGAAAACTCGACTAGGAGTAACGCTTTTGGGGTGCCTGTCACAAAATCACTCATGGCACTCCGGAAGTCTGGGTGTCTTGCTCCAAGGCTCAAGATGTTCTGGTCTATCAGCTCTACCGCAGTTGGGCTCAGCTTTACGATATGCTGGACGGTGTCGAGTGCTTCGAGTAGACCATCGAAGTGGCAAATACCCAGAACTCTTGAGCGAAGTAGTGGGCTGAGCTTCAGACGTAAACGCACAAAGAATGCGAGAGTCCCTTCGGAGCCCACCAAGAGTTGCGCGAGATTTTCCTGGTTTGGATTTAGACTGGCAAGATTGTAACCAGCCACATTCCGCATGGTCTTGGGTGTGCGCTGAATAATTTCTGCTGAGTGATTCGCGTAGAGGCTTCTCAGAAACGCGAGTTCAGTCGGCATGTAGTGCTCTTCGGATTCTTCTGACCCTAGCCAGAGTCTGCGACCGTCTGGGAGCACTACTTCGATGGCTGAGACGTTGTCCACCATCGTTCCATATCGGAGAGAGCGGGCACCCGCGCTATTGTTCCCCGCCATTCCCCCGAGTGTTGCACGACTCCCAGTGGAAGGATCGACTGGAAACCACTGATGTCGCTGCCGTAAATGGGCGTTTAAATGGTCTAGGACCACCCCAGGTTCGACTTCGATCTCATCTCCATTCATGCCACCTATTTGGTTGAGATGGCGGCTAACGTCGACGACAATCGCACGACCTACCGTTTGGCCGCACTGGGAGGTTCCCGCACCGCGCGGAAGCACAGGAACGTTCTCCTCTCGGGCTACTTCCATGACTACTTGGATATCTTCTGCAGTTGCAGGAAAGACAACGCCGAGTGGTTCGACCTGGTAGTGAGAAGCATCAGTAGAGAATATTCCACGTGTGAAGGCATCAAAACGCACTTCTCCTTCCACTACGTGTCGGAGCTTCTTCTCGAGCCCAGGATCTCCGGGTTGGATATCGCTTGCGGCCATGGGGGATAGTGTCGGGCGCTAGGGGACTGTGTAAGTTGAACCTTCTCGTCGGCGTGAGTCTACGGCTCACCGACCCGGGTTGCACCCAACCACAGACGCTCGTGCGGCGGTTTCCGCTTGGGGCTTAGAGGGCTACCCACTGGAAGCTGCTGAGTCCAGCAACGCGCTAACAGCTGTTATGATGCCGGATGGAGTTGACGCGGATGAGGTGCGGAGGATCGTTTTGAAGCAATTTGACATGTCTTTGGGAACAGGTCTTGGTAAGCTTCAAGGTCGAATCTTTAGAGTTGGACATCTTGGTCACTTCAATGCCCTGTCACTCATGGGGACACTTGCTGGGGTGGAGATGGGGTTAGTTTCCGCCGGGGTACCGGTCAACAGGGAGGGGGTTTCCGCCGCCATGGCATTCCTGCTTAATAAGAGGAAGGTTGAATGAACTGGAATCGTGAGATTGTGTTAGCCACACCGACGCTCACTAGAGTGTGTTTCGTGCTGGCAGCATCCGCTTTCGTCCTGGGACTTGGTAGCTGTGCGGACAAGGCGACTGGGCCACGAGAACTTACGTTTGGTCATGTCGGTGAACCGGGATCTCTGTTTGCTCTTTCCGCCGAAGAATTTGCTCGTCGAGCCAACGAGCGACTGGATGGATTCGAGGTCGTGGTATATGGCTCTAGTCAACTGGGCAGCGATGAGTTGTTGCTCCAAAAGATCAAGCTCGGTACGGTTGACTTCGCACTGCCGTCTACTGTTATGTCCTCACAGATAGATGAATTTGGACTATTTGAAATGCCCTATCTTGTGCGGGACCGTGCGCACATGCGTGCAATTGAAAAAGAGGTCGTTTGGCCTGATCTGGCACCGCTCGCAGAACAAAAGGGTTATCGGATTATTGCTCTGTGGGAAAATGGTTTTCGGCATGTGACGAATAACACTCGACCAATTGCAAGCCCCGATGATCTCTCTGGAATCAAGCTCCGAACACCTCGTGGTATTTGGCGTGTGAAACTTTTTCAAACCTTGGGTGCTAACCCGACTCCAATGGCTCTTTCCGAGGTTTTTATTGGATTGCAGACTGGTGTGATAGATGGCCAAGAGAACCCGCTCGCACAGATTTGGGGATCTAAACTGTATGAAGTCCAGGAGCATCTTTCGCTCACTGGCCACGTATATACACCCGGGTACGTTGTGGTCTCAGCTTCTCATTGGGCAGCGTTACCTCCTGACGTCCGCCGGGTTTTGGAGGAAGAAGCTCGCTTGGTTCAGACATTTGTTCACGACACAGCAGCTCGACTTGACCATGAGCTTTTAGCCCAGGTTGAAGCTGAGGGAGTTAAGGTGACACGGCCTGACCGAGATGCCTTCTTGCTAGCGAGTAGCGACATCTACGACGAGTTTGACCAAGCAGTTGAGGGAGGAGGTCTTCTAGTTGAGCGTGCTGTTGCAGCGGGGTCAAACTGAATTTGCTCTGGTGACGTTCACAAAGGCTCGAACTGGGCTACGAAAGATTCTGGAAGGGCTGGTCCTCTTCCTGATGGTTTCGCTTGCTCTAGTCGTCATTGTAGGGGTTGTCTTCCGGAAGAGTGGAGCATCGTTAGTCTGGTATGATGAAGTTGCGTCCATTCTCCTCGCTTGGTTGACCTACTATGGGGCAGCATTAGCAGCTCTACATAGGGCCCACATCGGAGTGCCCACTCTGGTGGACAAACTCTCAGGCAACCTGAGAATATTTGTGGTCCTCGTTGCTGAAGTTCTTGTTCTTGCTTTCCTCGGCACGCTTACCTGGGCAGGAATTCAGGTGTTAAGTGTTCTCGGTGGTACGACGCTAATCTCACTCCCGTGGGTGCCGGCAGCAGTCGCTCAATCGGTCATTCCGATCGGTGCCACGCTCTTCATCGGAGCGCAACTTCTATCACTCCCCGATGCCATGAAGCACTCCATCTCGGGATCCGCAGAGGTATCCCCGAATGCTGGTTCCCCAATTGGTGAGGTCCCCCAATGAGTCTCCTTGGAATAGGTGTTGTGTTACTCGCATTTGTTCTGATCGGCATTCCGATAGCGGTCTCTCTGGGCCTGGTTGCCATTCTAGCAATGATCACAGGGCCTGGAGGTGCTGCATCTCTACCTAATGTCGGGCTGGTGATGTTTAGCGGGGCAACATCGTTTCCACTGATCGCGATCCCACTTTTTATCTTGGCTGGCGCGATCATGAATGCATCTGGGATCAGCCGAAGGCTGGTTGCGTTCGCTTCTTCGTTGGTAGGCTTTGTGCGCGGCGGACTTTCGATGGTGACTATCAGTGCTTCGATGTTCTTTGCAGAAATCAGTGGTTCGGCTGTTGCGGACGTTGCAGCCCTTGGCTCGATCCTGATTCCTGCGATGAAAAATAAAGGTTACTCCAGTTCCTTTGCTGCTGCTGTTACGTCATCCTCGGCAACTTTGGCCGTCATTATCCCGCCCTCGATACCGATGATCCTATATGGGGTCATGTCAGGAAGCTCGGTTGTAGAGCTTTTTGTTGCTGGGATTATTCCGGGAGTGCTGGGTGGCTTGATGATGATGTTTGTTGCGTATCTGTTAGCTCGCCGGCACAACTTTCCGACAGAACAGATATTCAAACTTGCTCGTGTCTGGGAAACCTTTAAAGAAGCAATATGGGCACTATCCCTTCCGTTGATCATATTGGGTGGAATCTTTGGCGGTTGGGTCACCGCCACAGAAGGTGCAGGGCTCGCTGTTGTTGCTGCAGTTCTCATTGGAGGAGTGGTATACCGAGAACTCGATTGGAGCCGTCTCAAGGCTGCAATATTGGAAGGCGGTATCCAGACGGCTGTGGTAATGCTGTTGGTAGCTGCTTCGGCCCTACTGGGAGACTATCTGACTGAGGTCCGTGTACCCCAGCGGGTTGCTGAAGGCATAATGATCCTCACGCAGGATCGGTGGGCGATCTTGCTACTACTCAATGTTTTCTTTCTGGTGATTGGACTTTTTCTGCACTCGGCTGCTGCCATCATACTCGTTGTTCCGATCGTGATGCCACTTATTCTGGCTGCGGGTATCGATCCCGTTCATTTTGGGCTTGTCGTTACCCTCAATCTTGGGATTGGGCAGCAGACCCCTCCAGTCGCGTCAGTCCTCGTGACCGCATGTTCGGTGGCGAAGGCTGATATTTGGGAAGTCAGCAAGGTCAACGTCTACTTCGTTGCGGTGCTTCTCGCAGTGCTATTGCTTGTGACCTACGTTCCTTCAATCCCAATGATCTTGGTCGAAATCTTCTATCGATGAATGCTCAGGTTCGAACTTCTCTCAAAGGACGGGTCGCAGAAGTAATTCTGGATTGCCCTGAGAAACACAATATCCTCGACCTAGGGGGATGGGCAGCCCTAGCGGATGCATTCGACGAGCTCTCCAGGAATTCAGATATCAGCTGTGTGATCATACGTGGAGCTGGTGACCGAGCATTTTCGACAGGTTCGGACATATCTTCATTTGTGGACCAACGCGACACACCTGAGGATGCAAGGCGTTACTCAGAGGCGATATCTCGCGGTATGAACGCAGTACGTGAGTGTTGTCACCCAACACTTGGTTTGATTGAAGGACTATGTGTTGGAGGTGGTATGGAGATTGCCGCATGTTGCGACGTGCGTATTTGTGGTCGGTCTAGCCGCTTCGGTGCTCCGATCAACCGACTTGGTTTGACGATGTCTCATGATGAGCTAGAACCGCTGATCGCCCTTCTTGGTCCTGGCCCGGTGCTGGAGATCCTCTTGACTGGTGATCTTATTGGAGCCAGCCGTGCGAGAGAGATTGGTCTTGTGAGCCGAATTGTTGAGGATACAGAGGTAATATCTATGGGTTGGGATCTCGCTAACCGCATTGCTGACGGGGCACCTCTCGTGAATCGATGGCACAAGAGGTTTATTCTGCGCCTTATGGAACGGAACAGTGAACCACTTACGAGGGCCGAGCGGGATGAGGCATTGGAGGCCTTCCAGACGGAGGATTACAAAGAAGGGAGATCTGCCTTCCTTGAAAAACGACCTCCAAAGTTCAGTGGTCAGTAGTGAGGGACGGCAACTGATGTCGACTCCGCTTGAAGGCTTACGTGTCATCGAGCTTGCGCATGTTATGGCGGGCCCGATCTGTGGACTATTTCTCGGAGATCTAGGTGCAGACGTCATAAAAGTGGAGCGTTTACCGGGCGGTGACACGACGCGGCACTTCTCGCCCCCCGAGATTGAGGGTGAATCTGCCGCATTCATGATGCTTAATCGTGGAAAGAGGGGAATAGCACTTGACCTACGCACGGAAGAGGGCCGGGCAGTCGTGCGCCAGATGGTGTCCTCCGCGGATGTTGTGATCGAAAATTTCCGCGCAGGAACTATGGAACGGATGGGGTTGGGCTATGAGGATCTGGCTGTGCTAAACGAACGGCTGATCTATTGTCAGATCACGGGTTTTGGGCGCACCGGCCCGCTTTCATCGCAGGGCGGCTTTGATTTGATTGCGCAAGGCTACTCCGGGCTAATGAGTGTTACCGGCGAGGAGCCGGGTCGGGAACCAGTCAAGGTAGGAGCACCTCTCACGGACATCACTGCAGGCATTATTGCCTCTTTTGGGGTCGTCTGCGCTGTCTTGGAACGGGAGCGTACCGGGCAGGGACAGCGAGTAGATACCTCGCTATATGAAGCTGGTATCACACAGACATACTGGCAGAGTGCGATAGCACTAGCGACTGGAGTTTCTCCGGCTCCTTTGGGGTCAGCTCACCCTATGGCAGCACCGTACCAAGCATTTCAGACTAAGAATGGTTGGATTAATGTGGGAGCTTCGAATGAAGGGACGTGGACCCGCTTTACAGAAGCTCTAGATCTGAAGGAACTTAGCAGTGACGATCGCTTTGTTACCAACACAGATCGGATGGCAAACCTCACGGATCTTGTCGAGATTCTCGGGAGACATTTCCGAGAGTGTACCACTGAGCATTGGCTGACTGTGCTTGAAGATGCAGGTGTTCCAGCAGGACCAGTCGCGTCAGTGGGTGAGATGCTTGAGCATCCGCAGACTGAAGCTCGTCGTATGGTCGTTGATGTTGAGCATACGACCGCAGGACTTGTCCGTTCACTTGGGATTCCGGTTAAGCTCTCAGGATCAAGTGATGGGCATGGCCCTAGTGGACCACGAGTAGGTGCTCCACTCCTCGGAGAGCACACACGGAGCGTGCTCCAAGAGTTCGGCTACAGCAAGGCTGAGATAGATCAAATGATCGATACGGCAGTGGCACACGAGTCCTAGCAAGAGTGACAGTCGCCTAATTGGGTTACCGGATTACTCCATAACGTGTAAGGATCTCAGTCGTTTCAGTGATTGGAAGCGCCTCTACTGTGCGGCCATTGCTTGTGACTGTTTGTGCTTTGAAAAGTGAGTTGTAGATCGCTTCCTCAGTCGCCTCGACTGTAGCCTGAAAAAGAGCGCTAATCCTCCCGTTCGGTAAATCCTCCAGTTCGTACAGGCCATCAGTTACTGGCCGACGAACACCATTAGCAGTCGAAAATGCGATCACATAATCGCCCGAACCGTTACTGGCATACGATCCAGTGCGAGAGAGCCCCATCACTGCCCTTCGGGCAACCCGCTCTAGGTTTCTGTCCGATAGTGGAGCGTCGGTTGCTATCACAATCATTATTGAACCCCACTCATGGATGTCTTCCTCTAGATCGGGTGCTTCTTCTCCTGAAACCTGACCCGAGAATGAATATTGCCCCAGCTCAATCCCGACGGGTGCACCGCTAATCTGTAAGATGCCACCGAAGTTGGACTGGACCAGTACACCTAAATTGTATCCACCAAGGCGTTCAGGTAGTACACGGCTGCTCGTTCCAATCCCTCCTTTCCAGCCGAAAGCGACCGTGCCTGCGCCCGCGCCAACAGCACCTTCAGTTACTGGACCATTTGTAGCCGATTCGAGCGCTGCAACCACATGATGCGCTTCTATGGGGCGCGAACGTATATCGTTCAGCGCACCGTCATTTGTCTCACCGACAACTGGGTTGATGGAGCGCACATTCTCCATCTCGTCCTGGCCTAACATCCACTCGACCATCGCATCCGCTGCCTTCCATACGCATAAAGTGCAAGTGAGGAGAATTGGTGTCTCGATCTCTCCGAGTTCTTGCACCTGTGTCATGCCAAGGAGCTTGCCAAAGCCATTACCCACATGGATTGCAGCCGGCACACGACTCGAATACAAATTGCCCTTGTGAGGTAAGATCGCGGTTACCCCGGTTCGAACACGGGAACCCTCAAGTACAGTGGTTTGACCAACGTGCACACCTGGCACGTCTGTGATTGCATTGTGCTCACCAGTATTGAAAATACCGATAATAAGACCAAGGTCGCGGGCCCTTGGTCGTGCGGACTCCTGGCCAAACAAGGACACTGGTACAACCGCGATGAGCATTGTGACGATGAGGTAACGCATCAAGAAATCTCCGCGGAGATGATGGTCTATTCAGAGACGAATGGTATCGAACAACATTAGGCCTAAGAGTATCGGATGATACAAGAGTGACGCCTGGAAAACTTTCCGGGCAGTTGCGCTGGTCATATTGCGAGCAGCGAAAATCGTGACTACGAGGAAGTATGTTGTTGCCAGGAGTGCACCTGCCAGGTACCAGACCCCGGTGTATCCTAGGATGTTAGGTGAAACTACTGTCGGTAGCAGGGCAGCAGTTGCTGTAACCATGTGCATCCCGATGATTCGACCGCCTCCTCTGGGTATCAGCTTGAAGCCCACGAGTCGATAATCTTCCCGGAGCATCCATGCGAGGGCGAGTACGTGAGGCAGTTGCCATAGATAGGTGATTCCAAAGAGAGCAAATCCCGCGGGCTCCAGCATACCGGTTGCGGCGCTCCAACCTATGAGCATCGGCAGAGCTCCTGGAACTCCCCCTGCTAAGGTGGCTCCATAAGAACGAGACTTAAGCGGTGTATAGACAGCCTCATATATGAGTGCCGAGAAGGCCGCAATCACTGCTGGTAACCACGACACAGTAAACGTGAGGTACATTAGCCCCGAAAAAAGTAGGGCTAGGCTAAAATAAAGAGCTGATTGCGGTGACAATCTCCCAGATGGGATTGGACGCCCTCTGGTCCGTTTCATCACTCGATCAGCGTCTCTCTCCGTGTACTGATTGAGTGCAAGCGCTCCGGCTGTGGTGATTCCGGTTCCTAATATCGTATGGAATCCCAGCCAAAGTTGGAGTGAACCGCGAGATCCTACGAATGCACCTACACCAGCTGTGATCGCTACGTACAGGACGATTCCAGGCTTTGTAAGTTCGTAGAACGCAGCAAGTTTGGAGGCCGGGGGATTTTGCATCGTTGTGATTGAGGATTCCATGAATATTCGAGGTCTATATAGTCCTCCGCGTAGCGACCGATCTTAGATGCGATGCTAGGCTAGTGACAGGGTGCTGTGGTGATTCCGGAAACAAAGAGACCAGTTCCCAGGATAGTATATATTGGCTCAGGCCAGGGCATTTTATCAGAACCTTAATGAGTTACAAAGCCGAAATCCGCATAAAAGATCGACATCGCTGGGAAAGAAGGATGTGGCGTAACGGAATCGCTATGTCTGTCGCAGTCCATTTTCTGGTTTTTTTCATTTGGAAGATCACGGCTGTTCCCGTCTCACCCTATATGGCCCCTGGCCCTGAACAGAGCGACCGCACTATCGACGAAAGCTCCTTGAGGGCATTGAGTATTTGGGTTCCACCCAATCTCCCGATCGCGCCTTCACCAATCCCGATCCCCAGCCAAATTGATATTCAAGAAGTTAAGCTTGCTCAGATCATCGAGAGAGGCCCGGTCTCAGCGTTAGGTGAATGGCCCAGCCTTGATAAGGTGCTGGGTCTCAGTGATGGTCCTGGAATGCCCCACCAAGGCGCCTCCGGTTGGGTACCAGCGACTCCCCGAGACATAATTATCCCGAGCAACAAGCGTGATCTAAGGGGCACAGAAATACAGGTGTGGGTCTTTATTGATGAAAGCGGTGGCGTAATCCCGGATTCTACTTACATAGATCCGACTACGGAGGACATCGATTTTGACCGAAGACTTATCCGACAGGCTGCGGAGTGGCTTTTCCGTCCGGCGACTCGGGACGGCAAGCCGGTAGCATCGTGGTTCACCTATCGGATATCCATTTAATTGTAGGGATGAGTGCAGAGGGATGGTTGTTTGTTACGCGATACCAGTAATTCTTGCTCACACCCATTTGTAAAGAATAATTAATGTCAGTCCGTTGATAACGGGCGGGCTATCGGGTTTGAGCTTCACTTTCGAATTGTATTGGATCAATAAATGACGAAAACCTGGGTGGGGGACGCTGAGGAGATCTTCTTCTGCGCGCCTGGGCACATTCTTTTTTCTTGCGTCACCAACTCTGCTCGTAGCCAACTTGCAGAGGGTATCGCGCCGAGTGGGGTGAGTGTAGCCCTTATGCGGCTTACTTATTAGTTGCCCCCTGCTAAGCCAATGAAGCCTAACTGGGATCACTCAAGGAGCATTTCCCCGGTTCCTCGTATCGTGCCACTCATGACTCCACACGGAGCCTTCTTGGTCTTGGCATCAGTCTCTGCTTTTCTATTTGCAGTCTTAGACGCCTGGGTGTACGTACTGCTCATTCCTTTTGTAGAGACACTTTTCTCGAGTTCAGGTGGACCGGGGTTTGCTAGCGCAACGGGCATGGATCGCCTTCTCGATGCTACAGTTTACCAATGGGTCGATATCGCAGGAGACCCGCTCGTGGCGATTGGCAGGATCATAGCACTCATCATCCTAGTGTTTCTAATAAAAAATATCTTTCACTTTTCTCGGACCTACTTTGTGGCCCGAGTTGAACAGGGGGTAAGTCGGGACCTTAGGAACCAGATTTATGGTCACCTTATCAGCCTCGATTTATCCTTTTTCAACCGCACTCGATTGGGACAGGTGGTGAGCCGTTTGACCACCGAGGTTGAACAATTCCGGAGACTGGTGACGACTGAATTATTCAAGTTGCTCTCGGCTAGTCTCGAGTTCTCAATTGCAGTCATAGCGATGGTCCTAATTTCGTGGCAATTAACTGCGGCTGCTTTTGTGGTAGTACCCCTTACTATGATTTTCTGGGGGCCACTCGTAGGCGTGCTTCGGAAGCTCGATCACAGTGTTCTGGATCTTGGAGGTGACATTACTGCTCACATTCAAGAAACGCTCTCCGGGATCCGCCTTGTGAAATCTTCCTCTTCCGAAAAGCGTGAAAGGGAGAGGTTCAGTGGTCTTACTGGTGAGTATTTTCGCCGTTTCATGCGTGCTGAGTTTGTCCGTGCGCTTGCTCCACCGCTCACTGAATTACTGGCAGCAGCTGGTACTGTCGTGATTCTTTGGCTTGGAGCCAGATTTGTTGTAGCAGGGGAGGTGACTGGTCCTGAATTTGTCGGTTTTCTTGGCCTCTCAGTGAAGCTGTATTCACCGGTAAAAAATGTGGCGAAGTTCCCGGCTATTGCTCAACCGGGGCTCGTAGCTGCCGAGCGTATCTTCGACTTTCTTGATATCCCCCATGAGGTCTCTGATGCATCCGGCGCACGCTCAATTAGGGGGTTTGAGTCTGCTATCAACTTCGAAGACGTATCTTTCTCGTATCGGAGAGGTGAACCTGTTCTGCGGGGCATATCCTTTCAAGCAAGTCGTGGTGATGTTATCGCCTTAGTAGGTCCGAGCGGTTCCGGGAAGAGTACTCTCGTAGATCTCCTCGTACGCTTCTTCGATGTGGATGCTGGATGCATCATGCTTGATGGTTTGGATATCCGGCAATTGCGAATCGAAGACTTGAGATCCCTATTTGCGATTGTTTCTCAGGATACCGTGCTCTTCCATGATACAGTGAGTTCGAATATTGGCTATGGTCGTCCGGGAGCTAGTCATTCTGACATTGTTGCCGCCGCTTCCGCTGCTTATGCGCATGATTTTATCACGGAGATGCCAGGGGGATATGACACCATAGTTGGTGAGAGAGGTGTCGAGCTCTCCGGTGGCGAAAGACAGCGCGTAGCAATCGCCCGAGCACTCTTGATGAACCGTCCTATCCTAGTGCTTGATGAGGCAATGAGTTCTGTAGATCCTGCGGCAGAGCGTGCCATCCAAGAAGCGACGAGTCACTTAATGGTCGGGCGGACTGTCTTTGTCATCGCGCATCGGATTTCTACGATTCTAAATGCGAACAAGATCCTAGTGATGGATAAAGGAGAAATCATAGAACAAGGTGACCATGGAACGCTGATAGCTAAGGCTGGTCTCTATCGGAGGCTTTATGACCTTCAATTCAATGAGGTGGACTTGGTGGAGAGCCCTTTTGGCCTGCGGATGACTTCTGACCTCCCGAGTATGGGCAATTATTGAGATTTCCCTCCAGCCTATGAAACTTCGGAAAGCCAGACACTATATAGAACACTTAGCATTTAGGGCTTTCTCAAGCGTCTCCATATTTCTTCCGGAAGCGCTAGCATTGAGCGTTGGGTCTCTTTTGGGATGGATTGCGGGAAGTGTTCTGAGAGTGCGGCGGACTGAAGTCGATGAACATCTCTTTCTGGCATTTCCGGAAAGGACAGACGCATGGCGTCATGATGTTGCTAGGGCCAGCTACGCACATTTAGGAAGGGAAGCCGTCGCCACGCTTAGGCTCAGCCGGGCAACAGATAAAGACTTAAGTGCGAGAACTCGCATCCCGGATTTGGCATTATTTCGGACCGCAGTCGAAGAGGGTAGGGGTGTAATAGTCGTCACGGGACATCTTGGAAACTGGGAAGTTGGAGGTGGAGCGTTCACTTCACGTGGGATATCACTTGATGCTATAGCGAAGCGTATGGCCAATAAGGCAATTGGTGACGCAATTACTGGAGTGCGGGAAAGATTTGGTATAGGTCTGATCCATATGGATGAGGTGGCTAGAGAGGTGCCACGTAGTTTGCTAAGAGGACGAGTAGTGGCGGTTCTCGCAGACCAGCATGCTCATAAAGGGGGCATAGAAGTTTCATTTTTTGGTAGAGAGGTATCGACTACCCGAGCTCCTGCACTTTTCGCAATTCGCACAGGGGCACCGATATTTCTTGGAATAGCACTCCGAGATCCTGGATGGAGACAGCGTTACACGGTATCTCTTGAGAGAATCGATTTTCACTCCAGTGGTGAAGTGGATGCTGATATTAGAAGGCTGACAGCTGCCCACTCCGCAGCACTAGAGCGGGCAGTGAGGTTGGCTCCCGAACAGTATTTCTGGCACCACAGGAGGTGGAAGAGTGCACCAGGACGTGACAAGCAGATGTGCTAACGTGATAAACTCACTAGGAACTAGGACTTTAGGCGCCTGTATAAGGCGATGGTCGGTCGGGGGCAGCTCCTGTTCCGACCTTGGTTTGTATGCCCTTCAACCGAAAGAAATGTGATCTACGTCTGTATCCCGGCACACAATGAAGGCCGCACTATCGGTGTCCTGCTCTGGAAGATACGAAATACCCTTGGGGAGTTTAGTAGGGACTACAGGATTGTAGTTCACGATGATGCGTCGACTGATGACACTCAGGCGGTCTTAGAACGTTATCAGCGAGTGTTACCACTTACTCTACTAGGTTCACAGGATCGGGTTGGTTACGGCCGGTCTATGGAAAAACTGCTTAGACATGTAGTAGAGAACGCATCGTATCCTAAACGCGACTGCGCAGTGATCCTTCAGGGGGATTTCACTGAGAACCCAGATGATGTCATCAGCCTGGTGAAAATACTGGAGGGTGGTGCTGACATCGTGGCTGCTGTTACTGACATGAACGGACATCGGATGCCTTTGGGGGTAAAGATTGTGAGGAGCCTGTCACGGTGGCCTCTGTCGACGGTATTTCGAGGGGCTCCCTCAACGGGCTGAGGGCATACCGGATAATCGTACTTAAGAAAGCGTTACGTGATGGTCTTGGGGATGAGCCCCTAGTAAAAACTGAAGGGTGGGCGGCAAACGTAGAATTACTCAGCCGACTAGTCCCGCATGCGAGGAGGATTGCTGAAGTGCCTGCAGAAGTGAGGCATGATCTGAGGCAGCGTGAATCTCGCTTTAAACCACTAAGCACTCTGATGGCTCTTATGAAGCTACGGGGACGTGACCTTTGGCCAACTTCAAACACGCAGGGTGTATGAACCCACTGCCTCTTAAGGGGGTTTTCCGAATCCTTTTGGCCTTCTTGTTTCCTGTCAGCGTACTTGCTCAAGTGACTACTGGGGCTGCTGATTTTCTGGTCGATCAGGAAGCGTTCACCGACAGTTTGTCCGCGCTCTACCCTGTGGATGAGTGGGCCGCTGAAACTCCGTGGGGGCCCGGTGAACACCTCGTTTACCAAGTAAAGGTCGGCATCTTCAATGCGGGTGAAGGTCATATGACAGTAGAGGCCCTAGACAGTATCCGGGGGCATCAGACTTATCGCGCCGTTATGGGCATAAAAGGTGGGCTTCCGGGCCTACGTGTTGATGACAGTTATACGACCTGGATCGACCTGCAGACACTTCAGAGCTGGCGTTACATAAGGGAGATTGATGAACCGTTCTATGAGTCTTACCGGCATTACGAGTTTTATCCGGATCGGAGGGTCTGGCATCGCACGGACAATGACGAATCCGGACCGTTAGCGTCCTCTTTGCCGCTGGATGATATCGCCTTCATCTACTTCATACGGAGCCTTCCCCTTGAAGTAGGGAAAACATACAGTTTTTCCCGTTACTTCAAGGAAGACGGAAATCCGGTCGTGATCCAGGTCCTTCGGCAAGATGAGTATGAAACGGAAGGCGTGAGGTACAGCACAATTGTGGTTAAGCCTATCGTCCAGACCGATGGACTCTTTGGGCAGGGAGGGGAAGCGGAGCTCCATTTCACAGATGACGACCGCAGAATCTTGGTCTATATGAAGTCAAACATCCCTCTGTTTCCTGGATCGCTCACGCTGCATTTAAGGTCAATCCAGGAAGGGGTGCCCCTCAACCCTGAGTCACGTGACAGGGCAAGAGAAGGGAGATTGAATAGAGCTGCCATAGAGCCGGATACGATTGTCAGGCGTTGAGGACAGGTAAGGTCACTGAGGATCGTGGCCTGGGATACAGGAATCTTTCGTCGGGTAATCGCTTGGGCCCTAACCTTGCCGTTCCTGTGGTATTGTCACCCAACAGCTACGCTCTTGCTTTTGGGAACGCCTTTTTCCGTGCTGGGACTCTTGGTTCGTGGTTGGGCGGCTGGATCAATCGATAAGGATCAGGAACTCGCCACTTCGGGACCTTATGCGTATCTCAGAAATCCTCTGTACTTAGGGACTCTGCTTATAGGTATTGGTGTGACGATGGCCGGAGGAGCAGGTGAATGGACACTTCTCTTTCTAGCTTACTTCATCGCTGTCTATGGTATGACGATATCACTGGAGCATAGCCGGCTCAGTGAGCTCTTTGGACAAGCGTATCGTGAATATGCAAGTAGTGTCCCTTCGCTTATTCCAAGGGTCGTGCCGTATAGGCTCTCTAGAGATAGTGTGGGGTGCAACTTCCGTTTCAAGCGGTACTATCGAAACAAGGAATGGGAAGCCGCGCTAGGAGTGCTGGCTATGTTCAGCTTTCTAGCTATGAAAGCTATTTTCGGGTGGCTTGGTCCCTAGGATTACCCCACGCCGCAGAATCTGGATTTTTCAGTCACTCTTCAGGCCCACCGTAACGTTCAAGTGCAAGTGATACTTTTTCCATGACGTTCTCGACCGTGATGCATTTCATCCTGTTCCGGTACGTATGTGTGACTGTGTGCTCTTCTTCGGGGTGCTGTTTAAATCTGTCCACGATGAGGTCGCAAAACGCTCGGTAGGGCCCTGAACGGTGCGGGTTTGTATGGCCGAACAGGCCGACGACAGGAGTTCCAAGTGCACGACTTATGTGGAGTGGTCCGGTATCGGGGCTGATGAGGAGTGCACTTCCCTCAAGAATCCAAACAAGCTTCCGGATATTATTACCGAGAGTGTCAACAACGGTTGCCTTTGTAGCCGCCATGATTCGATTTGCGATGGATCTTTCCACCGCAGAAGGTCCGCCGACGATGACTGGGGTTAATCCATGTCTGGATTCAACCTCTTCGAGTACTCGTGCGTAGCCGTCTGGCGTCCAATTCTTAGCACGCTTGCTGGTTCCAACTACCACGGCGCAAGCATGGTTACCTACACGGGCGAAGAATTCTTCTTGTTCTTCCCTCTCTCTATCTGAGAGGCATAAGCCCCAGCTTATGGGGTTAGGATTGACTCCAATGAAGTGGAGAAATTCGAAGTACTGATCCTGCACATGTTGTGGATCATGTTGGGGGATCCGACGATTGGTGAATAGCCACTGCATGTCTCGAGCACGCGCCCTGTCAAAGCCAAGCTTGATCTTGGACTGTATTAATCCGGTGAGGATTCCGGCCTTCAGATATGCCTGAAGGCCGATAAGTAAGTCGAACTGTCGGTTTCGTAACACTTGAGCAACGTCGCGAAAGCTCTGCCAGGCTAGTGGGCCTTTCTTTCTTTCGAAGACTATGAATTCGTCGATGGCTGGATGATCACTGACAAGCTGATACGGGACAGGTTGAATCACCCAGGTGATCCGAGTCTCTGGCCAGGCTCGTTTCAGCGCGTTCACCACAGGTAATACATGCACTGCATCCCCGAGAGCTGACAGCATCACGATACAAATCTCAAGGGGAGGAGGCCCCTCCCATCCTATATTTTCCTCTTCATTCACGATGGCTGGGTCTCATAGCCATCACGGAGTGCCATCCATAAGACTTCATCGAGAGGTTGCTCATACCTTTGTTCCAGTTTTCTAAGGGAACGTTCTAGGCGACGGCGCATAAGTTTGACGGGAGCACGTGCAGCTGGCGAAAGAGGTCGGCATCGGTCTAGGTCGATAACATGTGCTGAGGAGGCGCCCCCGAGCTGATTCACTAGGATATTGCTTGCGTTCAGATCAGCATGCGCTACCCGCTCTTTTTCTAAAAGGCTCACAAGCTTGCCTGCTGCGTGTAGCGCAGTGGTACAAAACGCCATATTGCGCTCGTTCATCCCGAAGACAACTGAGGTCAGATCTGTTACATCAGATAAATATTCGGTTACGAGCTCTGCACGGTAGAATACACCAGATCTGTATGCAGCCCCTCCAATAATACGTGGTGTAGGGATGCCTCTTGAGCGCGCCTCCACGCTTGCTCGTAGCTCTTTCAAGGGTCGAGGTGTCCGAGTTACCAGATACCGATCGTCGAGATGCCGGGCGAGGACGCCTCCTCTCTGGTAGTGACGCACGATCCAGTGCGTAGCGTTCTCCGTACTGCCTGCAGTAGGAAATATGAACACGCGACCACGACCGGCCAGCATCTCTTTTGTGGAGTGTTGGCTTGCCCAGTCATAAAGGGTAGTGCCGGAACTAAGAACAGAATGTGTCCACTCAAGTGCAGCTGGAACTGTGAAGGCAATACTGTTCTTGTGGCAGATACCCAGATAGCCCTTGGGGAGCCTCACTTTTCAGGCTGTGTGACGTGTTCCTTGGGCATGTCGGGCATGTCGCGCAGGTATATCCCCGGTCCTTGAAATATCTCTCCTTTGACCTTGACTTGGAAAACGTATTGTCCGGGTTTTGGGAAGACGACGCCATCCATGGGCATAATTAATTGGCTACGTGGTGGTGGATGGTCTTCTGGGACCGCTCGAACTTCGCTTTCCCCCTCAACTGTCAGGGAAATATTGCCCTCTGAATCTTCCAGATCAGCCTTGAACTGGAATCGACCATGATCTTCGCGACCCCATTCAATCACGAGAACAAGAACAAGATGATCCTGCTTCGCTGGGAAGCCCGGCGCAGACAGATCGTGGTATACCCCGTGCAAGTCGAGCTTGCCATCAGGGCTTGTACGAGCGTCATGGCACACTGCAGAAAAACGGAGTGCACAGCTCATAGAAATTAGCTCTCGTGTCTCGATTCTTCTGGAATGGAGCCCCAACCACCACCACCGGGTGATCTAATGCTGATGATATCACCTGCCTGAACGGTAAAGCTGGTTTTTCCAGGGAGGTGTCTCTCTACTCCGTCACAAATCAGGACATTTTCTCCCGGTGCTCCCGCTTTCCCGCCTTGAGTTCCTGGTGGACCGCTGGTGCGACGCTCGCAAAGCAGCGTTACCCTGGCTGGAACGAGCAGCATAAGGTCTCGACGAAGTCCATCTCCGCCCTGATACATTCCTGAGCCTCCTGAGTTTCTGCGTATCCCATAGTGTGTAACTCTATAAGGGTAGGCGTGCTCAAGTGCCTCAACGGGAGTGTTGAGAGAATTGGACATATGGCAATGTACTCCGGAGAGACCGGGGCCGGTGGGTCCTGCGCCCATTCCTCCTCCAACAGTCTCGTAATAGGCGAAAACCTCACCATTGCGCGGATCTATGCCGCCAACCGAAGTATTATTCATAGTTCCCTGAGACATGGCAGGTATGTGATCAGGCAGTGCGAAGCCAAAAGCTTGTAAGAGCACGTCTGTGATGCGCTGACTTGTCTCCACATTGCCAGCTGCAACGGAAGCCGGGAGGTCAGCATTTACAACTGATGATTCCGGAAGGATCAACTCCACCGCTGACATTGAGCCCCCTCCGGCGGGTAACGGCTCTCCCAGCAGAGCTTCAACAATGCAGCGTACCACATAGCGAGTCGCAGATGAAGTGATTGCGGGGACCGCGTTCACACCTCCGGGAACCTGTGGCGAGGTCCCCGCAAAATCTACGGTCAGTCGCGAGCCTTCAATATTGAGCGAGACCCGGATAGGTATCGGTCCTGACCCGAAGCCATCATCCTCAATCCAGTCTTCCGCTTGATAGCACCCATCAGGCACGATATTCAAACCCGCCTCGACCAGGCGGTCTGCGTACTCAATGAGTTGTTCCATTGCTGTTAAGGTTTCCTCTGTCCCTCTTCGCTGAGCGATCTCACAGAGCCTTTTGGATCCAGTGCGTAGCGCCGCAACCTGAGCATCGAGGTCGCCAGCCCTTTCTACTGGAGTTCGCACATTTGCTAATAAGAGTTTCCAGAGGCTCGTGTTTAATTGTCCGGCCTCATAAAGATGAACTGGTGGAATCCTAATTCCTTCTTCAAAGATCTCTCGAGCTAATGGCATCGAGCCCGGGGTGGATCCACCAACATCACTGTGGTGAGCCCTTGAAGCTACGTAACCAAGTAATTCCCCCCTCTCTTCATGCACTGCCGATATCAGCGTGATATCCGGCAGGTGTGTGCCACCACTAAATGGATCATTCAGACAGATCACGTCTCCCGGCGCGAGCTTCCCAATTTCAGCTAGGGCTGCTTCCACACTCATCGGCATGGCTCCAAGGTGAACTGGCATATGGTCACCAAGTGAGACTGCTGCTCCCGAGGAATCAAAGAGAGCACATGAGTAGTCTCGTCGTTCCTTAATATTGGGTGAAAATGATGCACGCTTGAGCGTCGCTCCCATTTCCTCACAGAGAGCCGTGAACAAGTGCCGGAATATTTCCAGGGACACAGCCTTTGGGGATCTGGACTGACTCACAGTGATTGCTCCGTAAGCATTTCGCACCCCACTACAAGCGTACCTGAGGCTCGGTTAAGTTACCTGGCTGAAGCATGGACTTAGGTCGACAGAGGCTTCTATCGGCTTGTATGATCCAAGTGTCAAAAACCATAAGCGGAGGCAGATTTGGGCAAAGAAAAACTCCTAGAAAGAGCAAGGGATGAACTTTTTAGTCACATCAACCGTTGTGATGTACTTAAGGCGGCAGAGGGTGAACAGAGGGAATGGATGGACGAGACAATTGATTATATACGAGAGCGCTATCCGGACTTGAGTGAAGTGGATCTGTCGGGTCTCCACGAGATCGGTACTCGCTTTTGTCAACCTGCTATTTCGCGTAAGGGCGAGAGTAATTTCAATACGTTAGATGACGCAAGCGTGGCTTGACTCGTCATCCTTTTTGATTTGTAGGATAAACGGAGAACGGGATGCCGGTAGGCTGTCCCGCTCTTTTCTTGCTGGGAAGTTGCGTTAGCGAATCTCTTTTTGAATCGGATGAAATTTAGGTAGCGATCAAGGAGTTACAGGCCTATACTTGCGGCCGCTTATTCAAGGGTTCCACCAGGAGGGTCCATGAGCACCAGACGCGATTTCATTCGGACTTCTGCCGGTGCAGGAGTCGGGGCGGCTCTCGGAGGGCTTCCAAAGCCGCTGGATGCAAGGGCTCCGAACATAATCAGTAGGCGTGTTACGCCGGTTTGTGTGGCGTCTGGGAATGGGCTTGGCGCTGTATCGCGGGCTATCGAAGAATTGGTGAACGGGGCTAGCACGATTGAAGCAGTGGTGAGAGGTGTCAACTTGGTGGAAGAGGACCCGAATGACTCGTCAGTTGGTTATGGGGGGCTGCCAAATGAGCACGGTGTGGTACAGCTTGACTCCTCTCTCATGCATGGTCCAACGCGTGGAGCGGGCGCTGTCGCTGCGCTAGAAGGGTTCAAGAGGCCGTCATTAGTCGCACTCGATGTTATGCGCTATACGGACCATCACTTACTGGTCGGGGAAGGGGCACAGCGATTCGCGTTATCTATGGGCCATCCACTCGAGGACCTATTGACCGAATCTTCCCGAGAGCGCTGGATCGAATGGCGAGCCAGACTGAGCGACAGGGACGACTACCTTTCACCTGAAGAGTCAGGAGAACGCATCGGACGTTTCCAGGAACCCGAAGAGTTTGGAGACGGTCTACTCGACTCGCACGATGGTTACCGGCCACAGGGTACAATCAATTGCGATATTGTGGACTCAGACGGTGATCTATCATCTGTCACAACCACATCTGGACTCTCATATAAGATACCTGGACGAGTGGGAGATTCTCCAATCATCGGAGCTGGGCAATACTGTGACAACGACGTCGGTGCAGCGGGCTCCACGGGTCGTGGTGAAGCGGTAATCAAGACATGCGGCAGCTATACTGTTGTAGAGATGATGAGGAACGGGATGCATCCTACAGACGCCTGCCTCGAGGCGCTTCGCCGGATTGTTCATGTGACGGTTGAAGACCGTTTGCGTGACGAAAATGGCAGGCCGAATTTCAATGTAAATTATTATGCCGTAAACAAGAACGGTGATTGGGGTGGAGCTGCCATTTGGTCAGGAACTCGTTTCGCGGTCAGTGTTAACGGGGACTCACGCCATGAGGATTCTGCATACTTGTTCGAGCGTGGGTGAATTTATTACGAACTTAGTCGACATAGACCGTTGATTCGAAAGGGGAGTACGCGTTGGCTGAAGTGAAACGGATAGAAAAGGCAAGGAAACTCCTGAAGGAGTATTATGCCGGACAAAGAATGGAGTCACCTAATGGCGGATTTCTTATCCTGCTAGGCATCCGCCCACAGGAGGGTGGAGCAGCGGTTGGAGTATTCGAGTGCAGTGCGTCATCCCTTCGGTATGAGATAGTGATTCCCAAGGGAACTAGAACCGAACGGAAAAAGGTTAGGGACGTCCTCCAGCAAGGAGGGGACCCCGATTGCCCGAGGCACGGTCCTGATTTTCGACTCGTCAGGGCCGGGAAAAACCTCGTCTGTAGTCACTGTGGGGTAGCATACGCGCGGGTTTAGCGTGCTAATCGAGTCTGTGTTCGTGGGTTACAAGGAGGCCTTTACATGCCCGAACGGTTTGTTAGTTCGGAGGAATATGACGAACAGGCACACAAACTCTACAGTGATGGTAATTATGATGGTGCGCTCCAGGTACTCAAGGAAGGCCTTTCCCTATATCCGAACGCAATAGACCTGAATGTAGGACTCGGGTACGCAAGGCTTGCTAGGGAGGAATATGCGTGGGCTCGAAGAGCATTCGAGCGCGCATCAGCCTTGGATGATTCTAATGAGGACGCCCTAGTAGGTTTGGGCGAGACGCTTCTTCGTTTTGGAGAGCGTCAGGAAGCACTCGCCCTGTTCGAGCAAGTAGCGAGAGCTGGTTATGATCATGACACCGAACTTATGCTCACAATGGGCAGAGCACTCTACAGGGCAGCTCTCTACACGGAGTGCAGGGACATCTTCGCCCAGGCATCAGCAGCTCGCCCTGATAGTGGGGATGCCGCTGCGTCATTGGGTTATGCACTGCACCAGCTAGGTGACCAGGTAGCTGCAGGTCGTCAGATACGGCGAGCACTTAGGCTCAATCCGGATTTACACGAAGCGAGAATTTATCTTGCTCACATTCTTTACGATCGAGGTGACTGGGAGGGTGCGCTGAGAGAGTATGAGGGAGTTCCTCCTTGCGAGCATTGGGATGCCCTAGCTGTTTGGCGCTTAATCGAACTGAAACGGGCGCTTTGGCACATTGATGAGGGTGATTATCGTCTAAGTCCATGGCGGGAGCGGTTAAGCCAGATCGAAAATCTACCGGACTCCATAGACCACTTGTTCGCTGAAATTCAGTCTGTGGTGCATGGTGTGGAGAAGGCTGGGTCCCACCTTGACCCGAGCCAGCTTGAACTCTTCACCTCTCTTCACTCATCAGCCGAACGAGTTACCCATCTTGTTAGATTAAGTGATGGCAATCGACTAGGGGGTAGCTGGGTGGAGATTGTCCAACAAATGAGAGAGCGAGCAGGATTTCTTCATGAACCCCTGGTCGAATTCATGCGCAGGCTGGCCGAAAGGTGGCTCGAACAAAAAGGAATCAAAATTCCTTTTGCTGATCCCGAAGCTTTCTTACGATCAGCCGCAGAAGCGGGGTTTGTGCAGATTGAGTTGGACGAATGATGTACGTGTCACAGGATGTGTCGGTTGGCCGTGCTTTACTCACTGTATTATCGGCCATCTGCCTTACATCATGCTCCGGAGATCCGGGGTTGCATCCGGATGATGTCCTCCGTCTGGAGTTAGGACTTGGGGACCGCGACCAAGTACATCGGGTCGTAATTAGGGGTGGAGATAGAGAGAGAGCTGACCCCTTGGAGACGGTTGTAACTTCAGGAAGCTATGTTGAATTTGTAACTGCGGATTGGTTAGTACATGAGATCCTGTTCGAATTGGACAGCCTGAGTATTGCTGCTCGAACTTTCTTGGAAAGTACTGACCAGGTGGCTTCACCTCCATTAATTAGCCAGGACAGCAGATACGTTGTTCATTTCGCAGATGGACCCCCAGGACGCTATCCGTTTGTATTAGAGGGAAACGGAGCACCCGGCCGTGGGGTGGTGGTGGTGGAAGCCGGACCTTAATGTCTCGATCAGGCGCAGGGATCTACATTCGTACTCCCTAACTTCACACTTCTCTCTCAGTTGTCAGATGCCCAGAATCGCTGTTATTCCCGGAGATGGTATTGGTGTTGAAGTAATGGGAGAAGCACGCAGGGTGCTTGCTGCCCTGGGCGATACAGAGACACTTGACTTAGAACTTGTGGATTGGGATTTGGGCGCAGAGCGCTATCTGAGGGATGGAGTAGCCATCACTGAAGAGGAATTCAGGGCACTAGCTGATGATTATGACGCTGTCTTCCTAGGTGCATTAGGCGATCCGCGTGTGCCAGGCATGGAGCACATCAAGGCCATTCTCCTTGGGTTACGCTTTAAGCTTGATCTATACGTGAACTTCCGTCCCTGTGTGTTGCCATTTGCGAGGCTTTCTCCTCTAGCAGGGATTCAGAAACCATTTCGTATAGACACATTTCGTGAGAATACTGAAGGGCTCTACACTGGCTTGGGCGGGAGCTTCAAGACAGGGACTCCTGACGAAATTGTCATAGAGGAGGACCTCCATACCCGGAAGGGTGTGGAGCGCATCATTCGAGCAGCGTTCGAGTATGCGGAATTGCGGGGGCGGGGGCGGGTGACATTAGTCGATAAGGCAAATGTGCAGCGCTTTGTTGGTGGCCTCTGGCGTAAAGTTTTCGAAGAAGTAGGAGAGGCTTACCCAAAAATCTCTCAGGATGCAATGTACGTTGATGCGATGGCCATGGATCTCGTCCGCCGTCCTGACCATTACGAAGTGCTCGTTACGTCTAACCTGTTTGGAGATATTATCAGCGATCTAGCTGCCGAAGTCACAGGAGGATTAGGCCTTGCCCCGTCAGCCAATATCCATCCGGGTCAGTATGCACTTTTTGAGCCAGTTCATGGCTCAGCGCCCGACATTGCAGGCCAGGGTCTAGCCAACCCGATTGGAGCGATCCGCTGTGTATCTTTGATGCTGGAGTATTTCGGTTATGAGCACCTCGGGGATCGCATAGAGGAGGGTGTGCTCGCTTCGATTGAGAACGGAATCACCACTCCCGATTTAGTAGGCGGTAAATCAAGCACGGAAGAGGTCGGTAGATGGATCGCTTCATACGTTGAGAGTGAATCTGCCTAGACCTCTAGCTAGGGAGACAACCGTCTTTTTGACTCGATTCCTAGATGGGGTGATTATCACACAGTGCTGACGTCCTTGAATAGCTGGAAGGCCTTCAGGTTGCTTGCTGAGGACATTTAGTAACCGAATCTGATGAATCGGTAAGGGCCCGGAGGGGTAACTCTTAGTCCGAGGATCACGAGCACTGCAAAACCATTTTCCGAAGAGGCTCCATGGCAACGCAGGGTTACGAGCGCGAGGTTGTCGTACTTGCTGGAAAGCGCACAGGCTTTGGCACATTCGGCGGATCTCTGAAAGACTTGTCCGCCACTGATCTGGGGGTTTTCAGTAGTACTGCTGCCATTGAAGCAGCTGGTATTACTCCTGATCAAATTGACCACACATTTTTTGGAAATGCCCTCCAAACCTCTGCTGATGCCATTTACTTGGCACGGCATATTGCCCTTCGGTCGGGCATCCCTGACGAAAAACCTGCCCTTACGATCAATCGCCTGTGTGGATCAGGATTCGAAGCAGTAGTACAGGGGGCCAAGGAGATCATTTTAGGTGAGGCTGACGTAGTCCTGACAGGCGGAACTGAGTCGATGAGCCAGGCGCCGCATGTTGTACGAGGTGCTCGTTGGGGTGGCCTGAGGCTTGGCCCCGCAAGCGGACAATTCGAAGATCTGCTCTGGGGCGCGCTGACTGATACAAACTGCGGCCTCTCGATGGCACAGACTGCTGAGGAACTAGCAGAAAGATACGGTGTGACTCGGTCGGAGGTAGATGAGGTTGCGTTTCATTCACAGCAGAGGGCTAAGACAGCATGGGATGATGGACGCTTTGACATCGAGGTTACGGGTGTCGAGCTCAGGACGAGAAAAGGCGAGAGGACGTACAGAGCTGATGAACACATACGCCCTGATACCACTATTGAGGGTCTCTCTGCTCTAAGGCCGTACTTTAAGGATGACGGTTTAGTAACGGCAGGTAATGCGAGCGGCATGGGTGACGGATCTGCAACGGCAATCCTTGCGAGTGCTGAATGGGCGGAAGCGAACGGTATTGAACCCTTGGGTCGAATCATCTCGTGGGGCTTTGTTGGTGTGGAGCCACGGGTGATGGGTATCGGCCCAGCACCTGCCTCAAGGCTAGCACTCGACAAGGCCGGATTATCCCTTGAGGATATGGATTTGGTGGAGATTAATGAGGCATTTGCAGCTCAGTATAAGTCAGTCGAAAAGGAATTAGGGCTCGATCCTGAAAAAACAAATGTGAACGGGGGCGCTATTGCGCTCACTCACCCACTTGCAGCCTCAGGTGCCCGGATCACGATTCACCTCTTGCATGAGCTACGTCGTCGAGGTGGGAAGTTCGGGCTTGGTTCCGCGTGTATCGGAGGGGGGCAGGGTGCTGCCATCGTGCTCGCAGTAAGTTAATCCATAAGTTTTAGCTCAATACCAAAGGGTTTTGGAGGGGTTCTTACAGAGAGCTAGTAATGCTCCTGAGAATGAATCTTTATAGAGAACGGAGGGAAGTCTTGGACATCAGAAGAGTCGGTGTGGTGGGATGCGGTCTGATGGGAAGCGGAATCGCCGAAGTAGCTGCCAAGGGCGGGTTCGATGTCATGGTTCGGGAAGTTGATGATGAGGTAGTGGAAAGGGGTAAGAACCGGATCAGACAATCCATGGACCGGGCAGTAGAAAAAGAGAAAATGACGCTTACAGAGCAGGAGGCCGCTTGGGATCACCTCCACTTCACGGCTGAAGTGTCCGAGCTTGAAAGTGCAGACATAGTAGTTGAGGCGATTATCGAGAATCTGGATGCCAAGGCAAAACTCTTCCACGAGCTGGATATACTTTGTCCTGAGCACACAATTTTCGCATCAAATACAAGTTCTCTAACGGTTACTGATATTGCAGCAGCTACCTCTAGAGCAGACCGTTTCGTCGGCCTCCATTTCTTCAATCCTGTACCGGTCATGAGGCTTGTGGAAGTTGTTAGGACAATCGCTACAAGCCAGGAGACGGTAGACCGTGCGGTGCAGTTCTCAAAAGCCCTTGGCAAAGTGCCGATTACGGCGAAGGATAATTCAGGTTTCGTCGTAAACCTTCTGCTGGTGCCTTATCTATTGGATGCCATACGGCAACTCGAGCATGGAGTGGCGACTGTTGAGGATATTGACGCGGCCATGGCGCTTGGGCTTGGGTATCCGATGGGCCCATTCATACTCTGCGATTTTGTTGGGATAGATACACTGTACCAGATCAGTGAGATCATGTTCGATGAGTACAGGGATCAGCGATATGCACCACCCCCACTACTAAAACGAATTGTGACGATGGGAAGATTTGGTCGGAAAAGTGGAAAGGGGTTTTATGACTGGTCTGGCGAAAAACCCATAGCGCTACCTGTTTAACCTAGCCAGATTTGCTGGGCTGGTTAGAAAGAGAAGTTAGCCCTTCTTACGACGTTGTCGGCGACGTTCGCGACGGATTGCCGCTTCCCGTTTGCGCTTTCTTTGTGCGCTGGGCTTCTCATAATACCGTCGTTTCCGTAACTCAGAATAGAGCCCAGATCTTTGCACTTTCCTCTTAAAACGGCGAAGTGCCCGCTCGAGGCTTTCATTATCCTGTACGACTACTTCCAAGGAGATCACACCCTTTGCTGTTAAATCAGAAAAGTAGAGCCTAAAAGTCTATAATCGGATCCCTACGACGGCAACGGGATCATAAGGAATGTTCAGTTTAGGGCAATCGTCCTTCCCTGTGTAATGTGTGCGCATATAGACGGTATGCCTCCGGATGGGCAAGGAAGTCTCTAGCCCAGCTTTGGAAGTCTGGCAATGGCAACAATCGTTCGATATGGTCCACAACCATCATGGCGAATTGGACGCGGTCTTTTGATAAGAAATCAATACTTTCTCCTGCCAAGATCTCATCGACAGTACCCTCGAAATTATCTGGGGTAATAAGGCTTATGAAGTGTGAAACCTGGTCTAGCCTGTATGAGCTATACATAGAGCGTAGGCGATCTAGCTCTATCTCGTTTGGAGGCACAGTCTCATCTGTAGCCCAATCTCCTGCGATGTCCTGAGAATTTTTCTGCAGTAATCTCCGGAATTGCCCACGAAGCTGCTGTCCAACAAGACCATCCGGACTTCGTGTGTTCAACACTGAGTCGAGTAGTCCCGACAACAGAGGTTTCCCTAATCCTCTCGCTTTCTCATGGATTTCTGCCTCGGAAGATTCGATGAAGATGTCAGTTGTCCGGATTTCGTCCTCACTGAGCTCGCTGTACCCGGGGCGGAAAGAAAAATACCCCCGCCACTCTCCTGCCTGAGTAACAAATGTCACGAGAAAACAGGCCCAGGATTCATCCTCCTTCTGGATGAAGGCGACTGATCGTCTACGTTCGCTGAATGTCATCTTGATCGATCCATGTCGGCTGCCCGAAGATGTTAGAGACGGAGTATCAGAGCAAGAAAGATTTATCTGTCCGAAGCTAAGAGAGCTAAACTATTTCTTGCGGACGATGTCAAAGAATTGTTATCGTTAGGGCCGATACCACGACCAAGTTTCGGCAAGAGTTTTGCTGTTACTGAGATTATGTTCCTGATGCGATGGAAATCTAACCCGGCCTACAAGGCCGGGTTTCTTTTCCAATAAAACTACTGAGCAGTCCTATGAATCTGACAACTCACATACAGGCACGGCCCGAGGCTATGGGGGATGTCCCGGGAATCTGCCAACTACCGCTCACACGAGCGGTCGTGCAATACCGTGAACTGCATGAAATGGATACACCAGGTGGTAGGATCGAAGACATTGGGCTTGCGCTAGTTGTAGAAGGACACCAGGCCGGCTCAGCTGAGGTTCTCGATCTTGGTAGTGGTCAGATAAAGGTGCTTGATCTTAGCACTGAGTTGGTTGTACTGGATTGGGTGTACGAACCTACCCTTGGGTACGTCACAGAACTAATCACAGAAGCTGCGAAGACAAAACAGGACGAACCTCTTTGCAGTTATGCCTATAAGCTCGGCTTAAGAGTTTTGGAAAGAGTTGGTTTCGGCCCGCTTACAAGGCCGACTCTGCTTCGGATCGGATATCGTGATATTTGTCGTGATTTTGATCTGCACGAAGGAACGTCAATCAGATTTGTTCTCGGCCCCGGCCGGATCACTCGCGCATACCTGAATTATGATGCGTGCGCGCTATCTTTCAAGACAGCTTTTACGGAACCAGATGCTCCACTAGAACATGCTTTGTTGGATGCTTTTGATTCAGCTGAAGTCCGCCGTTTCGAGATAATGTCTAAGGCTGACTCTATCGAATACCAGGTTCGCTTGGCCTTACCAACAACCTTTGCGGAGACCCGCGCGAGTCTCGGGGTCATGAGGCGTGGTCTAGCTGCTCTCATGGCGCGCTTTGAGCCTGACCGCTTTGAGTCTGTGGGCCACCTGATGGATACGTTTGGTCAGCGGGAAACTCTGGCGGGACTTCGCGTACGGGATTCCCAAGCTCGGTCAGTGGAGATTGGTCACCGGTTGTCATCAGCACTCACTGTGCATTAACAAGCCAGACATACGACCAGACTCTGGCAGTTAAGTTCGAGCTATTCGTGAGGTCCTGGAGGCTAATGTTCAGTTTAGGCAACTCGTGACTGACTAATGGTGCCTTTTGTAGGGGATGTCATGTTCCATGATAACGCGCTTGGCAGATGACGGATGAGCGCTCGATGACCTCCCCAAACATGGAGGTGAAAGCATTCTTTTGTTCAACTTTATAAAAGTCCATTTTTTGCAAAAAATTGGTGCATCGTTTCATATAATGTGCGTTGGATCCCAGTGAGCAAACTCCGTGAGCCACTTAGACTTCCGCGAATGAAATGAATAAGAGGTTAAGCTGCGATCGTGTTTAGGAACACTTGGTTTCTAATAATTATGGAATTCCTAAGTCGTTGTAAGACAATGACTTAGGAATTGGTATTTTTGTGTAGTTTAGGTAACAAAGGGGTTGCGCGTCCCTTCGAGTCACCTTAATGTGACTCGTGTTACCGAGGATGTCGGCACCCTCCTACCGTAGCCATCGCGTGTCTGATCCGCGATATGCGGCACTGTATAAATTCTTGCTTTTACACTGTCACCTTGGGGTAGATGTGTCTATGTGGGAAACGTGTTCCGTTCAGTTGAAGGTGCGCTTGCCGCGGGATATTGCTGAGCAGGCCAAAGAAGCCCAGGAAACCGATCCAGAGTTCCTGAGTCGGGTGGTCCTGTACGGAATGACACGACGTTCGATTTACCGACACTTGCGTGATCAAAACCCCGCCGGGGACAGCCAGCCCTTACGAGAGAGACTGTAAGTAGTTCCGTAAGAGCCCACGGACCAGTACCTTTCGCCAAGAAAGCCGTTTGCAAGTAGGAATCTTTCATAAGCGGTAGTCTGGCAGTTCTTCATGTCCAACGGGAGGGTGGCCTTGGGCGCACTCGAGAAGGGCTCAGAAGAGCCACTTGAGGTTCTGCGCGCTAAGTACCTCGATTACTGCTCAGCCCAGGTTGCAGATCTCCTTCTCTATCTGACCCCAGATGAGATTTACCTCTTAGCTCAGAGGGCCTATCGTGAAGAAAGCGAAGAGGGTGAGCTTTCATATGTGGAGATGGTCCAGAGTGCAACTGATTGGTTATCCCAGAAGGCGGCTCTCCCACCGTTTGAAGTCTGGCTAGAAGATTACCAGGCTCATCCAGAAAGCTATGCTGAGTACTTCATAGGTCTATGGAAATCCGAGGCCGAAATGAGCTTAGACGACTGACTCATCGCACTCTGAGGGAAACATTAGGCTGATGTCTAGTACAGTTTACTCAGTGAGGATCACTGTCGGAAATTAGGCACTGATTGGTTTCAGGAAAATATCTAGCTCTGTCACACCTCCAGGGACCTACTCCTAGAACGGAAGATCATCTATCGGTTCTGTGCTTCCAGACTCAGAGCTGCTAGTGGCACCTTCGCCTTCTGACCCACCTCCACCGCTATAGTTGCCACCACCTGTCGATCCCAGCATGACCATTTCATTAACTACGATATCAGTCCAGTAGCGAGTGACACCCTGGTCGTCCTGGGTTTGGGAGTACTCGATTCGTCCCTCAACAAAGAGCCGGTCTCCTTTCTTAACATATTGTTCAACTACATCCACGACACGACCGAAGAAAGTCAACCGATGCCACTCAGTTTTTTCTTGCTGCTCGCCACTCCGATCAGACCAAGTGCGATTTGTGGCCATGGAAAGCTTGGCGACACGTGCACCTGAGGCAGTTGCCCTGATTTCAGGATCGTTACCGATATTTCCAATCAACATGATCTTATTTAGTGATCGACTCATGAATACTCCTTGGCCGGATTGACACCCGATCAAGACTGAAGAAATAGACTGAAACGGAGGAAGGAGTCTCCTTATGCTCCGCTGATGAGCGCTAAAATAATAAGGACTTTGAGCCTGTTTTTCCATCGCTGGCGAGTTTGCTAGCCGGGTACATGATCGCACTGAAGAAAACGTCCTATTACGAGCGCCCTAGATAGCCACGTTCGGGGTAGTTTTGGTTAGGCGAAACCGTTAATTTTTTATATGCGCCACGGGATCCCTCCGGTCGCTCGTTCGTGCGTCTGAGCCGGCTTACACTCCACCACTTCCGTAACCTCGGAAGTCAGGACTTGGAGTTTCCGCCTGAGGGCGTCGCGTTAATCGGTGACAATGCCCAGGGGAAGTCAAATTTCCTTGAAGCAATCTACTATTTAGAGACGTTTAGGTCGTTTCGTGGTGCCCGCGATGAACAGCTTGTCGGATTTGATAACGAACTATTTCGGGTGACTGGGACTATGCAGGCGACGGATGAAGAATGCGGGACCGAAGTCGTAACAGCTGCCTTTGAGCGGAATGGCAAGCGTAAGAAAGTTTCGGTTAATGGTGACGAGCCGGAGCGATTAGGAGACGCGCTGGGTCGGCTTGCTGCCGTTGTGTTCTCTCCCCGTGATACCCAGTTAGTGAGTGGTGGACCAAAGGAACGCCGTCGCTTTCTGGACGTTGTCCTCTCCTTAAGTCAGCCAGGGTATTTGGCCGCGGTTCAAGATTACAGGAAGACACTTCACCAGAGGAACGTGTCCTTGAAATCTGGCCAGCCACCATCCGTAGTCATGGCTTGGGATAGTGGGCTCGTTAAGTTAGGTGCCAGCGTGATTCAGGCTCGGAGAGAATGGCTCACGCTCTATTGCGAGTCTTTTAGCAATTACTATGCTAGAGTTTCAGGCGGAGTCACGGCACGCATCACATATGCACCCAGCCTATCACTGACTGGAGTGGCTTCAGAGCAAGGGATTGCCGAGGCATTTAGGGACGCCTTGTCTGTCACAGCGGAACGTGAGCGGCGAGTAGGCACAACGGTCGTAGGGCCCCACAGAGACGACATCCAGCTACAGTTGGATAACAGAGGGTCCCCGCTCGATTTACGACAATACGGGTCAGGTGGACAGCGTCGAACTGCTGCGCTTGCCCTGCGGCTTGTAGAGGCAAAGAGCATCCGTGAGTCGAGGTGTAGGCGGCCGCTTGTTTTGTTAGACGATGTTTTTGCCGAGTTCGACAGTGGTCGAAGCGAGCGAGTGCTTGAGTTGATGGAGACTGAGGAAACTGGACAAGTGGTGCTCACTGCCCCGAGAGAAGAACATGTGCGAATCCACAGTGATTCTTTGCCTCGGTGGAGTATAAAAGCTGGAGTCGTAACCATATGAACCAGAGTCGGGGACCAGTCCAGGTCAGCTCACTAGTTTCAGGTGTGCTTGAGCAGCATGGAGTCAAAGACCAGATCAAGCGCATGACCGTACTAAGACTTTGGCCGGAGATAGTTGGCGAACATGTTGCCGCAGTCACGCAGGCTAGGAGTGTTTCGGAGCGGACACTTTTTGTTGAAGTGCGTACGAGCGCCTGGCTGATGGAGCTCAACATGATGAAGGCTGATTTTTTGACTGAAGTGAATCGACACCTAGAAGAGGTGCCCCTAAAGCGGATCATTTTTGTTCTTGGGGAAAGTACATAGAGGCTAACTGACCGCGATCAATACTCACGGAGCGGACATGGCAGACAAGAAGAAGCAGAAGAAGGAAGAATACACCGCTGGTCAGATCCAGGTACTCAAGGGTCTTGAGGCTGTCAGAAAACGCCCAGGGATGTATATCGGGACAACCTCATCAAGAGGTCTTCATCACCTCGTTTATGAGGTGGTGGATAATTCGATTGATGAAGCCATGGCCGGACACTGCACACACGTTCAAGTGACAGTTCATGAAGGGAATTCGGTCACGGTAGAGGACAATGGGCGAGGGATCCCGGTGGATATCCACCCTACCGAGAAGGTACCAGGTGTGGAACTTGCCATGACGACGCTCCATGCCGGCGGGAAGTTCGACAAGAACACCTATAAGGTGTCGGGTGGCCTCCACGGAGTAGGGGTGAGCGTGGTGAATGCCTTGTCCGAGTACCTTGAGGTTGAAATTCGGCGTGATGGCAAGAAATACCATCAACGCTACGAGCAAGGTGTTAAGACCAAGGAGCTTGAAGAGCAGGGGAAGGCAAAGGGTACTGGCACGCTTGTGACTTTTAAGCCTGACTCTGAGATCATGACCGATCTTGAGTTTTCGTTCGAGCTGCTCTCTAACCGCCTGCGAGAGCTCGCATTCTTAAACAAAAGCCTCACCATCACGCTCACGGATGAGCGCGATGGTGGTGCCTCTGAAGCATACTACTACGAGGGTGGCATAGCGGAGTACGTGGAATTCTTACGCGGTAGCCGACAAGCACTCCATGATAAGGTTTGTTACTTCGAGACCTCGAAGCCTGAGGCTGAGGCTGAGATCGAACTCGCACTCCAGTACAACGAAGGCTTCAGTGAGAACACCCATACGTTTGTAAACAATATCAATACCCACGAAGGTGGAATGCACCTGACGGGACTAAAGTCCGCCCTCACGCGTACGATCAATGACTATGCCAGGCGGAATAACATTTTCAAGAAGGACGAGAGCTTGTCAGGTGAAGATGTCCGTGAGGGACTAACCTGTGTCCTCAGCGTGAGAGTGATGGAGCCTCAGTTTGAGGGTCAGACCAAGACCAAGCTGGGGAATAGTGAAGTCAGGGGAGCCGTAGAGGCGGCTGTGAACGAGCACCTGTCAATCTTCCTCGATGAAAATCCGAAGGCGGTCAAGTCGATTATCGATAAGTCGCTTCAGGCTGCCCGTGCACGTGAAGCAGCTCGTAAGGCTCGCGACCTAACTCGCAAGAAGAGTGCGCTGGAGGGTGGCGTGCTTCCGGGCAAGCTTGCTGACTGCTCAATCTCGGATCCATCCCTCTGTGAACTCTATCTCGTTGAGGGGGATTCTGCCGGAGGGTCGGCCAAACAAGGCCGGGATCGCGGATATCAGGCAATTCTGCCGCTCAAGGGTAAGATTCTTAACGTCGAGCGACTCCAGGGGCGAATCGATAAGGTGGATCATTACCGCTATCGGTGGGGGCATTGGAGAAGAGTTTGATCTTGAGAATGTGCGTTACCACAAAGTGGTTATTATGACAGACGCGGATGTAGACGGTGCCCACATCAGGACTTTGCTGCTCACATTCTTTTTCCGCCACATGCAAGAACTGATAGAGGCCGGCTACATGTATATTGCTCAACCGCCTCTCTTTAGAGTGCATAAAGGCAAGAGTGACCACTACGCGTTCTCTGACCAAGAGCGTGATGAGTATATAAAACGACTTGGTGGTAAGAATGGGGAGACCAAGGGAATCAATATCCAGCGCTATAAAGGCTTGGGTGAGATGAATCCTAGCCAACTTTGGAATACCACGATGGATCCGGAAACACGCACCATGCAAAGGGTGGAAATCGATCAAGCGGCCTATACCGATAAGCTTTTCCAGAGGCTCATGGGAGAGGATGTCGAACCTCGCCGGGCGTTCATCGAGAAAAATGCCAAATACGTCAAGAACCTGGACGTTTGACCGATTAGCCTGACTTCAGGGAAAAACCACCACCTCTCTATATATTTTTCTTAGTTCTTGATCATAGAGTGCTAGGTCGGATCAAGCTCAGCTCTGAGTGGAACCGTTTGTACGTGACACTCGTCAGCGGTCACCACAACATCAGTTTGAACCCACGTGTGGTATCCTGAACGTGCGACGGTAACGATATAGGTTCCGGCCCGCTCTGGAGCACCCACTAACATAGAATTGTCTTCGATACCGACTATACTCTCGAAATAAGCACCTTCATTTAGAGTCATTGTAGCACCAGCCGCGCTTGGGTTTCCGCTTTCGGCGTTGACAACCTCCATTCGGATCCCAAAACGCAACTCTTTGGTGCACATGACAGGACCGGTGCTACCATCACATCCGGTTAAGATGCCAAGCAACAGAACTTTTGAAAGACAATTCCTCATCATTCAATCACGTGTTGTTGGCACCCTTAACCGATCGCACACGTAAGCTGCTGATCAGTTGTTAGTCGCAACGGCTCCCATCGCATCTAACACGGCGTGGACAACATCTGTAAATGCTCCCCCGCGAATCCAGCGACAGACGATCACCAAGTCATTCTGTGGGTCGACATAGATTAGATTTGACCCCGCTCCGGTGTGTGTCCATGTGTACTCGGGTGCATTGGAGTAGCGACGCTGGCCAGTATTAAGAGAGAAATTCATGAAGCCGTAGGACTGGTTCGCATCCCCGGGCGTTGTTGCCATATCGATCCACTCCTCCGAGATCAATTGGCGTCCGTCCCAGTTGCCCTTGTGCATAGTTAGCAAACCGAACCTGGCTTGATCAAAGGCGCTCAGCATCATCCCTCCTCCCCAGTGGCCTCCTCCACTTACTGCTTGAATCCGGCGCCCGTCTAGAGTGATCCATGAGTTGTCGTAACCGTGCCAGCGCCATGTGGGTGACGCCCCAATCGGATCCATAACGTATTCACGTAGCACGTCGGGAAGAGGTCTTCTCCAGACGCTTGTTGCTGCGAGCGCAAGTAGGTTCACCCGGGTGTCGTTGTATTCATACATTGTGCCCGGCTCGAAGCGGGCCCGAGTTCCCCAGGTTGTCCGGTCATTATCAGGTCGATCCGCCCACTCAGGCTTCCCCCACAAGGTGCCTTCCCAATCGCTGGTCTGACGCAAGAGATCATCCCAGCTGATCTTACGGTTGTGCTCTGATTCGAACAGCAGTTTGGGTCTACGGCCTGCTTCATCGCCCGGCTCTCCGTCCCCCTCTTCCAAGACGATGGGCGCCACGTATGGCCGAGCCAGATCATG